>Ga0154968_109_pt1 | contig 7364 bp, 11 predicted proteins | sample RifCSPhighO2_01_FD_105936 | JGI IMG/M metagenome (GOLD analysis project Ga0154968, IMG submission 105936) | Candidatus Kaiserbacteria bacterium RIFCSPHIGHO2_01_FULL_53_31 | reverse complement strand
TCATTGGCGAAAACGGGCGAAACAGCGTGGGCGTGCCTACGGCACGCCCACTCCTTGGTTGGTTCTCAACCGCTAAGTTCCATTCTGGTGCCCGGGACAGGACTTGCACCTGCATGCCCATTACGGGCGTTACCACCTCAAGGTAGTGCGTCTGCTAATTTCGCCACCCGGGCGCTGTCTTGTCAATCCCCTCTTTTTTTGGGCAATGACTCCCCCACTATACGTAATGCCCGCTCTATTTTCAATCTTTTTCTCTGCAGATGTATTGAGCATGTCGTGGAGTACATCACTTTCATCACAATTAACGCTTCAGCTTTCGCAAACCTAAGCGTGCCGATCCAACTACGATCTTTACCTTCTCCTCCCATTTTTGATATATGACCACTTACTCCAAGCAAATGAGAGAGAGTTTGCTGAAGCCATTGAATATGTTCGGGGCTCGCGGACGTGAAATTGAGGTAAAACATAAAACTTGACTTCCATCGCGGATCGAAATAGCTATAGAAAGAACCGTCGCCATCAAAGCTGCCTCGTAAAAAATCAAAGAAATACTCGTCAGGAATAATAAGAGCTCCCAGCTTTTGCGACTTGTTGGGCATCAGACCAATATCGAGCAGAAATTTGTACAAAGTTACGTCACCCCACTGAACTCGGTGGTATTTCTTGTTATTAAATCTGGCGCCTGCTCTATGAATACCTATTTTCACCTTCAGTCCAAGACATTTCTTGATATTCTTAATCTGTTCAAGATCTTTTGAAACGAAAAACAGATGCCGTTCATCATTGGAGAGACACCCATCTGTAGCAATAAGCCCAATCGCATAGGCTAACTCAGGCGACCAGACTACCTCCCTTCTCTTCGGTTTCGGTCCGCGTAGTCCCATACCTCAAGTATAAGCGCTTACCAATAATATTTAAAGAAAGTCCGAGTGGATAACTCGGACTTTCTCGTTCTAAACTTTATGCTGCCACTTCTGCCTCCTTCTCCTCTTCAGTCGGTGCTTCAGTTTCCGGTGCAGTTGTGTCAGCTTCGGGAGCAATTTCTGGAGCTACTTCTTCCACGGCGATGGCTTCGTCACTCTTCAAGTGGAGCATGCGAGCATTGCGCAGCTGACGACGCATAGCCTTAGCCGCCTTCTCGCGGATGAAGTAGAGCTTCGCGCGGCGGACGTTAGAACGCTTCACGATCTCAATAGAATCGATAACGGGAGAATAGAGCGGGAACACTTTCTCGACGCCAACACCCGAGAGCGTCGCACGAACAGTGAAGGAGGCTCCTGCCTCTGTACCGTGTTTGACCGCGAGGACGAGCCCTTCGAAGACCTGCTTTCGCGCATTCTTAATGGTCTTCTCCTTCTTATCGGTGCCGCGGCCCTTCTTAAGTTCAATGATGTTTTGGGTCACACGCACGGTATCCCCGGGACGGATCCCGAGCTTTGCGCGTCCTTCGACGTTAACCGGTGTGAGTACCTTCTGCATAATCCGCGCACTCTAGCACGCGAATTACGCGAGAGCAAATTCCTTAGCGACGTCTGGAAAATGCAAAAATGCCGGATCGAGGTCGGGAGGAACGGGCGCGATTATTTCTGTATGATTACCGGAAGGAAGCGGTAGGTCGAGTTTATAAGCGTGAAGGCCGAGTCGGGTGATACCAAGGGCCGGTGCATGATTCGGAGAATAGAGAGGATCACCGACGATCGGATGATGAATAGCCTTTAGGTGCACGCGGATCTGATGGGTTCGACCGGTCTCCGGATTCATTTTCAGAAGCGCGTATCCCTGCCTACCGGCAGGCAGGCCTTCCACCTCACCGAGCACTTCATAGCGCGTGAGCGCTTCACGCAGACGCCCTTTCGCCTTCGGCTGAGCACTTCGTAAGCGGAAATCCCTGCGCGAGCGGCCAATGTCGAAATCGATGACGCCTTTTTTCTCTTTGGGCACGCCATACACGAATGCGAGATAAGTCTTCTTCACTTCCCTATCGTGAAATGCCTTGCGCAAGAATTCATACGCAACGGGGTTCTTCGCGAAGACGAGCACGCCTGATGTGTCGCGATCGAGTCGGTGCACATACCCGTCTCCGCTTCGCTCCGGCGTGGCACGTCCGCCATTATATTTCTCGTTAAACCAATCTTCAGCGGTGGCTTCTTTGGTGCGCCCGTCAGTATGCGTGATGAGCCCCGCAGGCTTGTTAATCGCGACAACATCCGCGTCCTCGTAAAGTATGGAGAGATCCATGGACTTACCCTATCACCTTTGTGGACTTCCAAGTTCGGCCAATCTCTCAATCCAACCTTTAATAGTGAGGAAAATCGTGGTATCACAAACATAAATCTGAAATGTTCCATATGGCAAACTGTCCTTCTTCCCTTTGCTTGCGATACTCGGTTTTGAATACGTCTTGTAAAATTGCTGTCGAGGTATCCCTGATACTTGAGACCAATACTTCTCAGCCTTATTTGCATTCAAGTGTGAGAATGTGTGAACATGTCCACGGAACCTCTCTGGTGGCACATCAAAAATCTTTTTAAAGAAAGTCATCATAAATCGAATAACGCCAGGATCACTGTTCGCAATTCTTGCCATTCCCCTATTTGTCTTCCCTCCTTCGCCCCAATATAGAGCGGCGCCTGTTAAAAGTAGCTCCTGTTTAGATAGTGTCGAAATTTTCTCCTTAGCTGCATCTATAACTGCTCTATGTCGTTGGAGTGTACCGTTAATTCTATTTGTCCTTCTCTTTTCTATGGATTCAACACTGCGCCCGTGTGTACTAAGTTTCTTCTTCTGTTGGTTCGATAATTCTATATCACGAACCCATAAACTGACGCTTGCTTTAGAAACGCCCAATTCCCGGACTATCTCATTGAGTGACATCCCTGTCTTTCGTAGAAACCGCGCTCTTCCTTTCTCTACTTTTTTCATATCTGATATACCGGAGATATATACTATACGCGTATGATACAGGTATTCGCTTATTTAGCAAGAATTAATATCAATGGTACTGTGGAAAACGTAGGGCGATTAGCTCAGTTGGTAGAGCAACGAGTTTACACCTCGAAGGTCACAGGTTCGAGTCCTGTATCGCCCACAGAATAGAACTAGACGGTTTGAGAATTGTCGAATTTACCCGCATAATCGAGTCAGGCCGAGATGGTGTAATTGGTAAACACGCTGCGTTCAGGTCGCAGTGAGGGTAACCTCGTGGGGGTTCAAGTCCCCCTCTCGGCACCAGTAGCAGTATATGTATGTGCCCCCAGCAGGAATCGGACCTACATCAGCGGCTTAGAAGTCCGCGGTTCTATCCATTGAACTATGGGGGCAATCTATACCCTATCTTACATTCTTACTATTGCGAAGGGTCGGTGAAGTGATACTCGCCCGTTACATATTTCGCTTCTTCGGCCGCACGCTTCTCGAGAAGCATACGGACAGAATCAAGTTGAGCGTGGTCAAGTACCGAGAAAGATGTCTTATCTGTTGGAGCGCCGATGGTTCCTCCACGCGCAACCGTCTCAAAAGCCAAAATGTTCCAGACAATGATGCCTACGAGCGCGATGCCCGACAGAGAGAGTAAGATGAACCAACCTCGCGACGGGTCACTGCGGCCGCTCTGATGCAGGCGGTTTAGATACGGACGAATGTAGGCCGGAATATTCATAAATTAATGACGTATGACCGCCGGCGTCGTCGACGCCGCGGGCACCGTTGTCGGAGCAGCACCCACGACGAGCTTCATCTCCGCAAGCCACATATCTTCAGCTTGTTCGGAGAACGTTAGCGTGGGAATTGAGATATTATAGGGTGCGTATTCGATTGCCCCAACGGTGCGCATCACTGCGTCGAACGTGCCATTGATGGAGAGCGCGAAATTGAGCGCAGCGCGCGCACCAGTACCGCTCATTGATACTGACGAGACCGTTACCGTTGTGCCGAGAGTGCGCCCTCGCCCCTCAAGGTCGCCGATGAAAGAGACAACATTTGCTTCCTGCGCAAAATGTTTCTGCACGCGCGCTTCATCGACAGCCAGCTCTGCAAGCGTCGTGCGCGCGATGGATATCCTCTCGGCAGCGGCGTTTTTGAGCGCAATGTTGCTTTCCAGATTTGCTACCGATGCATTCTTCGCGATTATTGCGCTGTACCAAAACCGGTATCCAACGAGGACCACAATGCAGAGCAGAAGGGCGAAACCAAGATGAACGATCGGGGATTTCATGGCCTCAGAGTAACGCTGATGGTAAACGCGATATCCGTTTCTTTCGCATAGGCGGAAACCGGTAATTTCGCAAGCCGGACAAACGACGCTCCCTGAAGTGCCGTTTGATAGCTGCGCAATGCGTCGCGCGTTGCGGCAGTTCCCGCGATCATCACGATACTCGGTTTCGTCGTTGTTGCGCCACGTGCGTAACTGAAATTATTGATAGCAATGCCCCGGTGCGGAATGGATAGCGTCTCGCGCATGATTGCGCTTGCTGAAGGATTTTTCTTAAGATCGGTGAGTGATGCAACATTTCGAGAAAACAGCGCAAGGCGCGCTGGCAACGCATTCTCCTCTGGCGAGGATGACGCTGTCTCGAGACTTGCAAGATACGCGCCTTTTGCACTAAGGCCCGCGGTGAGAAATGTGTAGGTGGGTATAAGTAACACCGCCGCAATAAACGTAAGAACGACGACGAGTAGCATCGTCACGACGCCGAGACGAAGCACATGGTCATACACGAGCGCACGGCGGCGACTTCTGGGAAGCAGATTAAACCGTTCGTTACTCATGGCATTTGTTCATCATAGAGTGCGAGGCCGATAGCCGTCGCATAGGCGAGCGATTCAGTGTAATCGATTGGCGGCAACCATGTGTCGCGCGAGGCGAAATTCGTGAACACGTCGCCAATGACGACCGGGATTTGTAGCGCGTTCTCGAGATACTCGGGGAAACCGCGAAGCGACGCATTACCGCCAGCGAGAATCGCATGCGACACGGGATCGTGGACGCCGCCTTGCGTCGCCCGCGCCTGCCAATAATCGAGCCGGTTAGAAATCTCATCGCGAATCGCGGAGACGGTAGAAAGCATTGCCGCAAGATATTCCTCATTACCGAGCGCCGGTACGATACCCCGTTCTGCTTTCACTTTTTTCGCCTCGGCGTCGGTAACACCGAAATATTTCTGCACGGCGAGTGTGAGCGCGTGGCCGCCGATAGCGATCGTCGTGGCGAAACGCGGAATGCCCTTGCTCACGATGCTGATCTTCGTTGTCGTTTTCCCGACATCAATAATGAGCACCGTCGTCTCGTCTCCAACGGGGAGAAGTGCGCGGGCAATCGCCGAGTTCTCGCCCTCGAGTGCTCGTACTTGAATTCCCACTTCGTCAAAGACCGAGAGCGTTTCGTCGACGATGCGTTGTGCGAAGCCGATCCCCATAACGAGCGTCTCGCTCTTTTCCTGATGACCGACTTCAACGAAATCAAAAGAAGTGAGTGCTGGAGGCAAAGGAACCAATTCATCGAGACGTTGTTCGATTGATGTACGCCACCCTGCCCTGTCGTTGCCTGACACCGTGGTTTCAAAAAGATACGACTTCGACTCGGAAAGAGCGGCATTCGTGCTGGAAATGCGGGCGGTCGTCGCAGCGGTCATGAGGTTCTCAACCACGACGGCGTGATCGACTATTTCGCCGTTGGTAAACGCCGTTGGCGGTAGCAGCGTCTCAGCATAGCTCGCGAGCATGAGACCGTAGGGACTCGTCGCGAGACGCACCGCCTTAACACCGCTCGTCGAGATGTCGATGCCCGCGCGGGCCTGCGCGAGGTAACGCGGCGGTGCGAAGGCCGTGCGCATACGTTCACGTAATGCCGATGACATGACTGAATTATAGCGCGAGGAGAACGCGCCGCGCACCGTTATTAGTGTGCACTAGTGCCGGACGGCACCTCTCGATCCGGCACGACAAATGCGAACGTCTCGTCAGACCCAACGGCGAATAGCATGCCGTCGCTTTCGATCCCGCGTATCGTCCTTGGGGCGAGATTTGTTACAAACGCTAGCTGTCGACCAACGAGCGACTGCGGCTCCAGAACATACATGGCGATGCCGGAAACTATTTGGCGCGAACCACTCTCTTCATTGAAATCTACCGTGAGCCGCAGTAGCTTGTCCGTGTCGGGAACGCGCTCGGCGCTTCGCACCGTGCCGACTTTCACCTCAATTTTGCTAAACTCTTCGATTGAGATGCGCGGTTTATCCATGATGTATGCGAGACAGATAGCTGGTAAGAATGAGTGCGGCAGCCGAATCATCAACTGGCACGCGCGCCTTCGGCGCGCGAGACTTCTCTTCTTTCATCGGCGCCTGACGCGCTTCCTCGCTCGTGAAGACCTCCGATTCATAGAAGACGGGCACGCCCGCGCGTTCGGCGAGTAGCTCGCCGAACGCGCGGGCCGCTTTCGCGATCGGATTGTCTCCTCCGGCGAGCGTGCGCGATTCTCCAACCACCACTGCTGTAATGTTTTCATGAGCGATAAGCGTACATATTTCATCAAGCAAGCGGGGCGTATTCTGAATGATGGAGTGCGGGAAGCCCATCATGCCCGCTTCGTCGGAGAGCGCGAGGCCGATTCTCTTGCTGCCATAGTCCACACCGAGATATCGCATATAAGATAGGTATGGTATACCATACCCGTATGGAAAACTTTTCACCTTTGTATTCTCCCTTCCCGCCAGAATTATTGCTTGCGTTTATTCCGCTCGTTATTGCGGTGGTGCTGTGGACTGTTGTCTTGAAAGGATTCGCACTCTGGCACGCGGCACGCGGCAGTCAGAAAGGATGGTTTATCGCACTCCTCATCGTCAACACACTGGGTCTTTTAGAACTCGTGTACCTTATTTGGTTCCGCCCGATTCGTAATTCTCAAGCGACTGCGATAAACTCATCACCGCGGGTGTAAGAAAAGGAGAGGTGGCAGAGCGGTCTAATGCACCGGTCTTGAAAACCGGAGTCCTGGAAACGGGACCGTGAGTTCGAATCTCACCCTCTCCGCCAGATTTCCAAGTTTGAACCTTAGTGTTTGCAACGTGTTTTGACCCCCTTGGGGGTTCAGGAGGTTCAATCTTGGCAACTTGTAGGTCTATAAGAACATCAAAGACTGGCGTCCATATCGGCGTCAGTTTTTGATTTCTAACGACGAATCCATCGAAGCAAAGCTTCATGAGTGTACGCTTTTGGTGGAAGCCGCTGGTCTGGAATACACGGTCGGCGTGGTCGGTGAAATCCAACAGCTCGTTGAACTTCTGCACGAACTTATCGGACTTGCCCTCCATCTCACCCAAGCGACCCTGATACATCTCTTTCTCCCTTAAGAGCTCGTCCTGAAT
>Ga0154968_113_pt1 | contig 7422 bp, 7 predicted proteins | sample RifCSPhighO2_01_FD_105936 | JGI IMG/M metagenome (GOLD analysis project Ga0154968, IMG submission 105936) | Candidatus Kaiserbacteria bacterium RIFCSPHIGHO2_01_FULL_53_31 | reverse complement strand
CCACGGCCTCGGTACCGAATCGCTCTTCTCAGAGGAACTCTGTCCCGTCTGCGAAGGGAAGCGACTACGACCTGAAGCACTGCGCGTGTTTCTGAAAAGCGGTAAGCAGAAAGCAGTAGGCAGTAAGAAAAACCTGTTGGGTCTAAACATTGTCGACTTTACGAATCTGTCAATTAGAGACGCGAAAGAGTTTATTGACTCAATCGAGCTATCGGATATGAAGAAAGACATTGCTGCGCCGATCGTTAAAGAAATTGATAATCGCTTGAGCTTCCTGCTAAACGTCGGCCTCGACTACCTGACGCTCAATCGATCTGCTGCGACGCTCTCGGGCGGCGAGAGCCAGCGCATCCGACTCGCTTCGCAGCTCGGCAGCGGTCTCACGGGCGCGCTCTACGTGCTCGACGAACCGACGATCGGCCTGCATCAGCGCGACAATGATCGCCTGATTAAGACGTTGCTCACGTTGAAAGAACTTGGAAACACAATTCTCGTCGTTGAACATGACGAGGACACAATCTATTCTGCTGATTATCTCGTGGACATCGGCCCTGGCGCGGGCATTCATGGCGGAAGAGTCGTCGCTACCGGTTGGCTCGACGATCTTTTGACTGCCAAGGAGAATACGCACAATTCCTCGACGCTCGCGTATCTGCGACAGGAAAAGGAGATACCTCTGCCTGAGAAGCGCCGTGAAAGCGAGAAAGGTTGGATAAAAGTCCGCGGAGCGACTCTTCACAACCTCGTTAATCAAAATATTGATGTGCCGCTCGGGAAGCTGGTATGTATCACGGGTGTTTCCGGAAGTGGGAAGTCGACGTTCCTCTATAACATCTTGCATAGAAACATCGCGGCGCGTTTGCATTCCGCCAGCCGGCGGAGCGAATCGAAGCTCCAGCACGTCGCATCTCTCACAGGAAGCGAGTACATCAGCCGCGTTGTCCTCATCGACCAATCGCCGATTGGCCGCACGCCGCGATCCAATCCGGCGACGTACACAGGCGCGTTCACCCACATACGCGACCTCTTCTCAGCTACCAGCGAGGCGCGTGCCCGAGGATGGAAGCCCGGTCGGTTCTCGTTCAACGTCGCTGGCGGCCGCTGCGAGGCCTGTCAGGGCAACGGCTCCATCGCCGTCGAGATGCACTTCCTCCCGACGGTCTACGTCACCTGCGACATCTGTGAAGGGAAGCGCTTTATGAAAGAGACGCTCGAGGTGACCTACCGCGGGAAGAACATTTATGACGTGTTGCAGATGACCATCGAGGAAGCTGAGAAATTCTTCGGCGATATTCCGGCCATTGCCGACCGTCTCGTCTCACTTAACGCGACAGGACTCGAGTATCTCACGCTCGGGCAGAGCGCGACAACGCTCTCGGGCGGAGAAGCGCAACGGGTGAAGATCGCGAGCGAGTTCTATCGGCCGATCTCGATGAAAACGCTCTATCTCCTCGACGAGCCGACGGTCGGTCTGCATTACGAGGACGTTCGAAAACTTGTCGAGATTCTTCAAGCACTGGTGGAGCGCGGCAACACTGTCGTCGTGATCGAGCACAATTTTGATGTGATCAAGAACGCCGATCACATTATCGACTTCGGTCCTGAGGGCGGCGAGAAGGGTGGTACTATCGTTGCGAAAGGCACACCCGAGGAAGTCGCCAAGACCAACGGCTCGTATACGGGCGATTATCTAGCGAAGGCACTCAAACGCCATGCAACTCACTGAGCTAAGAAAAGTTAATCTGCCTGACGTACCCGGCGTGTACCTATTTAAACAAGGACGTAAAGTACTCTACGTAGGCAAAGCGACCAGTCTGCGCGATCGCGTACGGTCGTACTTCGACGACGCCGTGATAGAAACGCGCGGGCCGCGCATCGTCGATATGGTGACTCGTGCTGACAGAATTACCTTCGAAACGACGCCAACAGTACTCGAAGCGCTCGTGCGCGAAGCCGCGCTCATCAAGAAATATCTGCCCGCGTCAAATGTCACGGGGCTTGACGACTCGACATTTCTGTACGTCGTGATAACTCAAGAATCGATTCCGCGCGTACTTACGATTCGTGGAAAAGATATTGGTTTTGAAGCGAAAACCATCACTGGCGGGCAGAAATTCCAAGATATTTTTGGACCATTTCCTTCGGGTGCTCAATTGCGCGAAGCGCTCCGACTGGTCCAACGCATTTTCCCATTCTTCGATACTGAGCGGCCTGTTGATGCTCTTCGAGCGAGTAAACATCATCACGCGCGAATAGAGTTCAATACTCAAATCAAACAGTATCCGAGAATCGTCAATGAAAAAAAGTATCGAAAATCGATTCGAAATATACGACTATTCCTCTCGGGACGAGGCAAAAGACTTCGAACGATGCTTGAAGGAGAGATGCGCGTGGCGGCAAAGGAGGAACGATTTGAAGTCGCTGCAGAAATCCGTCGAGAACTATTCGCTCTAGATCATATTCAGGATGTGTCGCTTATTAAGGACGAAAATCTGAACAGCCCCTCGACAAGTTCGGGGCGATTCTCCCAAGGGAGAATCGAGGCTTATGACACAGCGCATCTCTCCGGTACTAACGCAATTGGCGTCATGGTCGTGGTCGAAGATAGTGCGCCGGTCAAAAGGGAATATCGGACGTTTCGCATACGTGGTGTTATGAAGCCCCGACGCCGAAGGGTCGGGGTCCCAACCAGAGCGTCGGGAAATGATGATATCGCTTCACTGAAAGAGATCCTTGCGCGGCGGCTTGGGCACCCAGAATGGCCTTTCCCAGCCGCTATTGTCGTCGATGGTGGACGAACACACAAGAAAGCGGCTGAAATGGTGCTCGCCGAGGCAAGGTTGCAGATCCCAGTTGCTGCCGTCGTGAAAGATGAGCGGCATCGACCTCGTGAAGTCATTGGTGCCATCCGCGCGCACATTTCTGAAGCGGACGCCGTTCTCGCCAACAGTGAAGCCCACCGATTCTCACTCGCTCGACATCGTCGTGCTCGTTCACGCAACATGCGTTCAAAATAGTTGGTATAATCTTACTATGCAGACCATTGTCGGCGTATTGCGTGGCGGGGCATCGCGCGAGCATGAGGTATCGCTCGAGACGGGCGCGGCAATGTTGAAGCACCTCCCTAAGGATCGCTTCGAGACGCACGATATATACATAGATAAGAGCGGGGCTTGGCATGACCGCGGGCGTCCGACCTCTCCTGATCGAGTATTGCGCCAGCTTGATGCCGTCCTCATAGGCCTGCACGGCGAATACGGAGAGGACGGGGAAGTGCAAAAACTCTTAGAACGGTTCGGAGTGCCTTTCGCCGGTGCGGGTTCTCTTGGCTCATATCTCGCTATGCACAAGATACTAGCGAAGGCTCGTGCGCGCGAAGCCGGGCTCCTCACGCCAGACTTCCACTACATCGAGCATGAGGCTGAGGCCGAAACTGTTGCGAGAGAAATCATTCGCACTTTTAACCAACCCGTGATTGTGAAGCCTGTTGGGTGGGGGTCATCGATTGGTATTTCACTCGCGGCAGGATATGCAAAGGTGGTAGAGGCAGTCAAGAATCTCTTCAAACAAGGTGCGCCAAGCGTTCTGGTCGAAGAGTTTATCCGAGGTAGGGAAGCGACGGCAGGTGTCGTCGAGAATCTGCGCGGCGAGAAGTTCTACTCACTCCCACCGGTAGAAATAATTCCCCCTCCCGAGGCTGGATACTTCGCCGCGCAGGTCAAATACAACGGCGAGACAAAAGAGATTTGCCCCGGCAACTTCTCTCGTGTTGAAACTGAAGAATTAAAACGCGCCGCAAAGGTGATGCATCGGGCTCTGGGACTGCGCCACTACTCACGGTCTGATTTCATCGTCTCTCCAAGGGGGGTGTATTATCTCGAGACAAATACTCTGCCGGGACTCAACGCCGAATCACTTTATCCGAAGTCCCTCGCCGCTGTCGGTGTGCAGCTACCCGAATTCCTGTCGCATCTGGTCAATTTGGCGCTTGCGAAATAAAATATGGATTTAAGAGAGACGTACAACCGCATTGCTGAGAATTGGCATACTGATCATTCTAGTGATGATTGGTGGAAGGAGGGTACAAATGCGTTTATCGCATTACTTCCACCGCAATCGAGCATTCTCGATGTTGGTTGCGGGAGTGGTGTGAAGTCGAAATATCTAATTGATCATGAATGTAAAGTCACCGGCATTGATATTTCTGATAAGTTGCTTGAAATAGCAAAACGTACGGTTCCAGAAGGAGAGTTCCGTGAGCTCTCCATGACAGATCTCGATTCCCTCGCAGAGACATTTGATGGGGTGTTTGCACAAGCTTCATTGCTTCACATCCCCAAAAAGGATGCCGGTGGCGTAGTGAAGAAGATGGCTGAGCGACTCCTGCCGGGCGGATTCCTCTACATTGCAGTCAAAGAAAAACGCGACGACAAGCCCGACGAAGAGATCGTAACAGAACATGACTATGGGTATGACTATGAACGATTCTTTAGTTACTTCACTATAGCTGAGATCGAGCAGTATATGACAAATGCAGGCCTTCAGATCATCACGAGTCTGCGAAACCCGAGTCCGTCGGGGAAAACCGTCTGGCTTCAGATTATCGGGAAGAAATGATAGGGTAGGAGAGACTGGATCGAAAACTTTGGTGGGCCCTTAGCTCATTTGGTAGAGCGCCTCATTTGCAATGAGGAGGTGACCGGTTCAATCCCGGTAGGGTCCACCAAAGTTTTGGATAACAGTATACCGTAGCTCACCATGTAAGCCGTCAGAACGGCTTCCTCCCGGCGCTTGCCTCGAACAAGTAAATGAGGACGCTCACTTGTTACTCGGCTCGCTTGGTAGTAGAACGCCTCATTTGCAATGAGGAGGTAAGCGGTTGGAGCCCGCTCGGGTCCACAACCATTGACAACAGTGTGTAAAAGTGTATATTGTTGTTAGAAATCTGCTAAACGGAAAGGACATATATGAACCTAATCGGTTGCGTTTGGATCGGGCAATGCATTGAATGTGGGCACCACCCAGACATGTGCTTGAACGATGCAGCACTGTTTGAGTGTCCGTCGTGTCATGTGCAAATTCACTTTGAGGAGATGCGCGGCGCTGTGATCATGCCCTATAAAGGGACTGGTCAATTTATTCAGCGAAACGGAGTGCCGGTCTCAGCGCGTGTGGAATTCGCTGGTATTGCATGGGATGAGATGCTCGTCGGGTACGACACGCGTCCCTACCAGCTACCCAAGCACTCGTGGAGGCACGCGTTCAAAGAACTGCTCCACGCGTAGATCTTTTGCCAGGCGTAAGGGGCTGCGGACGACGTCCGCAGCCCTGTTTTCTTTTTTCTTGTAAAACGATTTTGTATAATAGGTATAATCTGACATGAAGAACTACGCACTATACGCAGTACCCGTTGCGATTGTGGCCGCAGGGATTGGTGCAGGGTTTTGGTATGAGCATCAGGAGATCGCCAGACTCTCGCATTCGGTCGCGACACTGCAAGCTTCGGTATCTGAACTCGCGAAATCGACGGCGACGAGCAGCGCCACGAGCGCAAATATCTCTGAGCTCGTGCGTCGAGATCAGGTAGCACAGAAGTCGCAGAGCCAGACACTGCAAGATGCTGTGGCGCTCGTGACGCCTGCGGTCGTATCGATTGTTGAGACAAAGGTGGTGCCTAAGCTGCAGGTCACTTATGAGAATCCGTTCGGTAATGATCCGTTTTTTCAGGATTTCGGCATGCGGGTGCCGGTCTATAAGCAGGTGGGCACGACGACGAAGCAGGTCGGCGCCGGTACGGGATTCCTCGTCCGCTCGAGCGGTTACATCGTGACCAATAAGCACGTCGTGCCCGACGCGAACGCGACGTACACCGTCTTGCTATCCACTGGCGCGCAGAAGTCGGGCACGGTCGTGTGGCGTTCGTCAAATGAAGATCTCGCAGTACTAAAGATTACGGGGAGTGGATATCCGACTATTCCGCTCGGCGACTCTTCTTCTCTCAGTCTCGCACAATCAGTCTTCGCAGTTGGCAACGCGCTCGGTGAATACAACAACTCTGTCTCGGTCGGCGTCGTGTCGGGCCTTAACCGCACTATTACCGCTTCAAATAATCAAGGCTCAACGGAGACGCTTAAGGGCATTATCCAGACCGACGCGGCGATTAACCCTGGCAATTCGGGCGGCCCGCTCGTCAACCTCGCGGGCGAGGCGATAGGCGTCAACGTGGCGATGGTGCAGGGCTCGCAGAACATCGGCTTCGCCGTGCCGATTAGCGAAGTAACGCGGGCGCTCACGAATCTGGGAATCTAATGCGATTTCTGGTATCGTTTGGAAATGCGCTCTTAGCTCAGTTGGTTAGAGCGTACGCTTCACACGCGTAAGGTCGGAGGTTCGAATCCTCCAGAGCGCACTCGGGAGGTGTTCTGTGTCGGGCCGGAGTATGCCGGTAGTACGCACGCTTCGGGTGCGTGTAGACCGGGTTCAATTCCCGGCGGCCCGACAGAGAACATCGACCGTAACGGGCCATAGTATACCGGTAGTACGCATGCATGGGGTGCATGTAGACCGGGTCCGATTCCCGGTGGCCCGACATAAAAGTAACACTCCTTGCAGCGGTGGACCGCAAGGAGTGTCTAGAAACGATATTTGAGGCCAAGTACCACTCCGACGTTTCCACCGCCAGTCTTCACGTCGAATATGAGACTCATATTCTCCGGCATGTACCGCGCGTTAAGTGGTTCTAGCAGAATGCGCCGTAGGTAATCCTTCCCCACATCACTAGCAGAAATAACAGCGACTTTCTTACCATCGACCATGCCGGCCCGCGACTCTGAATAGTTCCGCATCGACTCGACGGCAGCTGTCTCTAGAAAGTAGAGCAGGGGATGGTCGAAGACGGCCCCAAGCCACATACTGTCAAAATTTATTCGCCAGCCGGACAGGAGACGAGGATAATTGGGTCTCTCATCCTGCTCTGCCAGACGAACATTTCGACCAGAGACGGTGATCATCTGATCGTATCGTTCGTGACTGAGAAAACGCATCGCTGGTGGCATCTGAGCTCTCGCTTCTTTGGCGTGCAAAAAGACCAATGTGAGCACTACGACTATTCCTATTAATCGCTGTGCTGTCATCACGCTCTACCTCCTTCCAAATACAGTATATAGCATGAATTTTGCTTTCCTTCATGATAGAATCGTCCTCAACGGGCCTATAGTAAAGTGGTATTACGCGTCATTCGCATTGACGAGGCGGGAGTCCGATTCTCCCTAGGTCCACTGCTTCGCCGAGGCTTCGCAGGGCAGGCACCACGGAAGCTGTGCTTTTACTAGTAAGCATTTGCTATAGTGCGACATACGGGCCTATAGTTCAGCGGTAGAACGCGTCCATGGCATGGACGAGGTCGGGGTTCGACTCCCCGTA
>Ga0154968_115_pt1 | contig 27876 bp, 31 predicted proteins | sample RifCSPhighO2_01_FD_105936 | JGI IMG/M metagenome (GOLD analysis project Ga0154968, IMG submission 105936) | Candidatus Kaiserbacteria bacterium RIFCSPHIGHO2_01_FULL_53_31 | reverse complement strand
ACCCGTTACCGGATAGGGTCACGTTTTCACATGAGCCTCCCGAGGTACCTCTCCTCTACCCCGCTGTAGAAAAGTATACACGCTTAAATATATGGGGCAACTTTAATTTATGTACGAGTTTTTAGATGGCTTTAAATTCGCGGAAGACCGCCTCATAACGTGCAATGGTGCGGCGCGCCAGAGTCTCGGAGAGATCGAAGGACGACCCTTCGTGCGCGATCTGGTTGCGGATCTTGTGCGCCTCCCATGCATCGTTCAGTGTACTGAAATCAGACGGTTCGACGCTCTTTAATTTCTCGCCCACTCCCTCGCCCTGATACCCTTGCCGCGTGAGCATGTCTTCGAGCAAGATGTCTGCTTCGGTGATTGCTTCGCGCCATTCGCTTTGGCTGTCACTCGCCATGAGCGATTGGATATGTTGCCAACGCGGATTCATACCGCCCGCCTTCTCGGGCGCGAGCAGGAGCTTCCCATAATATTCTGCCTCGCGCTTGCGCAGATCGAAAAGCCGCATCATCGAGTAGACGATTATGAAGAGCCCCGCGACGGAGAGCGCGTACCCGATGACGACGATCCACAGCCAGATGTGCGCGACGAGCGCCTGAAACGAAGCGTAGTCGACCTCGGAGTGCGCACCGTAAATGAGGTTGTAGAGGAGCCGAAAAAAATATTCAATATTAATCTGCTCGGTACGCATCACCTATTAGTATAAACCATTATTCTGAACCCTCGACGGCTTTCCCAATAGAAAATAGGACATTTTCAGCCTGATGCGGCGCGGTGAAATGAATACCGACGGGAAGCTGCTTTCCCTCACGCTTGACTTGGCCCATAGGGACAGAGAGTGCGGGCATGCCGGTAAGGTTCGCGGTAATCGTGAATACGTCCTCGAGATACATTGCGACCGGGTCGTCGGTCTTCTCGCCGAACTTAAAAGCCGGTGATGGGGTTGTCGGGAATGCTATGACATCGACGTTCTCAAACGCCTTATCGTATTCTTTGCGGAGGACAGCGCGCGCCGCTTCCGCTTTGTGATAATACGCGTCGATATAGCCGGAGGAGAGCACAAACGTGCCGAGGAGAATGCGACGGCGCGTCTCTGCTCCGAAACCCTCTGTCCGGGCGCGGACATAATCCTCAAGAAGCGTCTCACCCCGCACCGAATATCCATACCGCATACCGTCGAGCCGCGCGAGATTCGTCGAGACTTCGGCGGGCATAACGATGTAATAAGCCGCGAGCGCATACGAACTCGTCGGCAGCTCGATATCGACGACCGAGTGTCCCTCTGCCTCGATTTTCTTCAGCATGGCGTCAAAGGTGACGAGCAGATCCGCATCAACGCCCTGAGTCAGCAGGTGGCGCGGGATACCGATTCTCACTTTCTCTGACACATCGCGGGCAGGATATAGATCATCAGAGAGAGTAGTTGAGTCGAGTGGATCTCTCCCGCGAATCGTTTCGAAAATGATTCTCGCATCGTCAACGCACTTGGCGAGAGGGCCCGCCTGATCAAGCGATGAGCCCATTGCGATAAGTCCCGAACGTGAGACGGCGCCGTAGGTGGGCTTCAAGCCGACGAGCCCGCACAATGCAGCCGGCTGGCGAATCGAGCCGCCCGTATCGGTGCCAAGTGCCGCAACGCACAGATGAGCGGCGACCGCCGCAGCTGAACCGCCTGACGAACCGCCCGGCACGCGCGCTGTATCGATTGGGTTCAGCGTTTTGCCAAATGCGGAATGTTCAGTCGATGAACCCATCGCGAACTCGTCCATATTGGTCCGGCCGAGGAAAAGCGCGCCCGCGTCCTTCAATTTCGTCACCACGGTTGCGTCATAGGTCGCGCGATAGTTCTCGAGCATCTTCGATGCGGCGCTCGCAATCTTCCCTTCTATCAAAATATTGTCCTTCATCGCAAGCGGAATGCCGCAGAGCATCGGCGCGGCGTTGCCTTCGCTATCAATACGCTTTTGCGCTGTGGAAATTGCGGCTTCGTCTGCGGGGAAAAGTTCAAGATAGGCATTCAATTCTGGATTTCTCTTTGCCGCTACCGCAGCACACGCATCCCACAGCTCACGCACACTTATCTCCCGCGCGCGAAGCGCGCGGGCCGCCTCAACAATCGTCATCTCATTCGGTTTAGTCATGCGTAATGATCTGCTTCACTTCCAAAAATACACCTTCCTCATCACCTGAAGGCTGAGTCGTTGCGGGCTTGCCCTGCGTAGCTTTAGCGAAGCAGGGGAATTGTTCTGCGAGCTTTTCGGTATAGATCCCGGGCGCGTGCGGTTCGCCGTCCTTACGCATCACATTGCGCAACAGTGGAGCTTCCCTATCTTCGCCCATGGGTAGTTTGAGCGTCTCAAGCTTCCCCACATATTCGAGAATCGCATCAAATTCTTTGACGAACTTCGGCAATTCCTCCTCTGACACGCTGATACGCGCCAGTGCCGCAAGCTTAGCTACCTCTGCTGCCGTCGCCATTTTCCTACTCTACCACAGCCAGTTTTTTCAGGAATTCGTCTTCGTCGATAATAGGGACGTCGAGTTGCCGTGCATTGACAAGCTTCGTGCCAGGCGCTTCACCCGCGACAACAAAGGACGTATTCTTCGAGACTGTGTTAGCCGCCTTGCCGCCCGCATGTCTCACACGTGCCTCGGCCTCTTCGCGGGAGAGCGTCGGCAGTGTCCCCGTGATAACGACCGTCTGTCCCACGAGAGGACCTGCCTTAGGCGCTTCTACTGCCTCTATTTTCAGATATTTCTTTAGCCGACCGAGCAATGCGTGATTGTTTGGATCGCGAAACCATTCTGCAACCGCCTTCCCGATAATCGGGCCGATGCCGTCTATACGCGAAAGTTCTGCTTCATTAGCTTTACTAAGCGCCGCGAGCCCAGCACCAAAGCTGTTTTGGTGCTGGGCGAGCAGAAACGCAGTCTCCTCGCCCACGTGCGATATGCCGAGCCCGATAAGCAGTCGATCGAACGGAACCTTGCGAGCCGCTCTAATCCCCGCGAGCAGTTTCGTCGCCTTCGTCTCTTCAAAACCGTCTAGCGCGAGCAGTTCGTCCTTCGTCAATTCAAATATGTCGTCGAAATCAGCAATGAGATCGTGCTCCATGAGGAGCTTCACCGTCTCGCGACCGAAACCATTTATATCGAGCGCGTGTTTGCCAGAGAAATGAATCAGTTTCCTTGCCTGCTGTTCAAATGACCCTGCGATTCTGCAACGATGCGCCGCCTCGCCTGGCACGCGCTCGATGCTACCGTCGCCACCGCACAGCGCCGAATGCGTCGGGAAGTGCCACTCTTTCGCACTCTTCGGCCGCATCTCCTTCACTACACATACAATCTCTGGGATAACGTCGCCTGCCTTCTGGAGAATCACCGTGTCGCCCACGCGAATATCCCTGCCTCGTATGAAATCCTCGTTGTGCAAGGTCGCGCGCGCGACGACAGAGCCCGCAACAGCGACCGGCCTCAAATGCGCTACGGGAGTCAACTTCCCCGTCCTCCCGACCTGAAGGGTGATGTCCGCCACAACGGTTTGGACCTGCTCCGGCGGAAATTTGTAGGCGATAGCGAAGCGCGGTGCCTTGCCCGTGTACCCAAGCAATTCCTGGTCACTACGCTTTTCCACTTTAAGCACGATGCCATCTATCTGATAATCCACCTTCCCGCGTGTAGTCTCGCTCTGCCATTTCTGCCAGAAGGAGAAAATCTCCTCGAGCGAAGCGGCATGTCGATGTTCTGGATTAACTGGCAAACCAAGTTGCTTAAGATACGCGAGCTCCGCGCTCTGTGTATCAGGAATATGTTCCGACGAACGTGCGACATCGTAGAAGAATGCTCCGAGCGGGCGAGCGGCCGCAATCTTCGGATCGAGCTGACGAATCGATCCCGCCGCGGCATTACGCGGATTCGCGAATTCTGATTCGCCCTGAGTTTGTCGATGGGCATTGAGCTTTACAAACCCAGAGCGGGTGAGATACACTTCGCCTTCGGCAATAAGATCAATTGGACGCGCAAGTTTCTCTGGAATCTCTCTGATTGTACGAATATTATGCGTGACGTCCTCGCCCGTGACGCCGTCGCCGCGCGTCGCCGCTAATACGAGTTCGCCCTTTTCATAGGTGAATACGATCTTAAGCCCGTCGATTTTGAGCTCTAGATCATAGGTGGGCGCGCTGCCGCCGAGTACCTTTTTCACACGCGCGTCAAACGCCCTAATTTCTTCCTCAGAAAAAGCATCATTAAATGACCACTGCGGCACCGCATGGCGTACCTTTTTTAGAAATGAGAGCGCCTCACCGACGACCCTCTCAGTAACTGAACTCGTGTCCCTGAGCTCCGGGTATTTCTCCTCAATCGAGCGCAGTTCTCGATAAAGCGCGTCATAGGCACTATCCGAGATTTCGGGCTTATCGAGCGTGTAATAGAGGTGCGCGTGGTGCGCAAGCAGCTCTCGGAGCTTCCTTGCGCGTTCGGTCATTGCCCTAGAAACGGCCATATACGGCCATTGTATCAGTAATGCGCTTGGAGTCCGCGCGAAGAGAAGCGCCCCTCTCGAGCTTCTACCTTGTCGCAAGGAACATTGTAGCCTTGGGCGAACAGATAGGTGGTGAAATTGCCAGGTCCCTGTGGCGAGGTGTATTTATAGACTGATACATCCACGCAGTGCGCACCCCCATCGAGCTCAAGACGTTCTGCGACGGCCCATAGAGATGCGGTGTCTGAGACTATCCCGTCGTTAGGATATTCTGGCGGATAGTGCGCCGGTGATCCATCGCAGGTCATGAGTCGAGCAGGCGAGCGAGGACCATCGGGGCGTTCGAAAAACTTGTCGCGCGAATCCTGATCGGCGAGAAGAACGCACTCGAGGGCGGCATCGGCTGCATAGAACGCGTACTGCGAACTGACTGCCGTAGAAGAAAGCACTTGCTGCTTATAGCCCAGAGAGCCGAGCGTGAGGCCGAAAGAAAGCATCACCGTCATGAAGATGACTGCAACGAGGAGCGCAAATCCACGATTTTTATCTTTCATTGCCATGAAGTGAGATGGTCCGTAATCAAGACCGAGAAATCCCGTCCGCGTGATTTCCAAATAACTTCTGATATGACTCGTTTGTCGTCAGCTGAGACATCTTCAACTCTAATAGTACGCGTATAGGGCTGTAGTGTTTTGTTACTGCCGCCGTATTGGGAATATCTGTGACTCCCATTGTCTAGATACAGTGGCGTGCAGACCGTCGTGCACTTGGTGAGCGCGAGGCCGCTTCCGACACCAGGATTGAGAGCAGGTTCAAGAGTACATCCTGCGGATGCGGTGCATGGATTGATAACCGTGTCGAATGCATTCCAGGCGTTCGTCGAGATATCAGAACCGCCACGTTGATATGACTTCAGATACTCGTTATCACGCACTAAGCGCACATACTCGATTCCCTCTTGGGCGAGATAGAGCGCCGTGAGTTGATTGCGAGAGTTCTGCGCCGCGACAAGCGCACGGCTCGCCGCATAGAGAGGGCCACCGACCGAAATAGCGATGATTGCGACAGCGACCAATGCTTCAATAAGAGTGAACCCGCTCATACCTCGTATCTCATACTTCATACTTGTCTTAATCATGCTCATAGGTCAGTACCGCGCATCGTCGCACTTGTCTCCACATAAAACTCCTTCCACTTCCCGGGACCTGCAGACACTTTTCCGGAGACGACGATAACAACATTGGGCTGAACATAATCACTGCCTCGTGCATTCACTGTACCGGTGACGTAAAATTTTAGTGACGTTACTTCCACTGATGAATCTGTAATGGCTATGTTGTTCTTCGTAAGACCGTTCGTTCCTTTTGTATACGTAATAGAATTATTATTTGCGTCCATGAAAACAAAACTCTCGCCGCCGCCCGTACAATCAGTGCCAAACGTACCGCAGCCATACTTAATCCCCGTGCGGATATCACGCGTCATTGTCTCGAGTGCGAAAGAAAGGTTATTGATACCGGTGGTGATTGCTTGGGCATCTCGGTTGGCGCCAATCATGACAAGATAGGCACCCGATGCGAGCATCATGACGAACGCGAAAAGGCCCACCGCGACGATGAGTTCAACTAGGGTGAATCCGCGAAAAGTGCGAGTCATGGACATGGGATGCTACTCACGCTTATCGCTCCCGACTGCTCGACACGGATATGACGAAGACCGCCCTGAGGTGAAGTGAGAGTGATGCACGCTCTCGTGTACGTCGAACTATACAGGCTGTTCGCACTGATAAATGTCTTTGTGTTTGGCCGCGAGAAGACGATGTCGAGTTGATCAAGACCTGCATTGTGGGCGGTAGCACACGACGCGGCATTTGCTGAAGTGTAAGCGCAGAAATCACTAATAGTCATGCCGTTTCCGAGACTATATGTCATGGCGGTAGCATTTTCCTCTGCACTGTTATAGATACAGTTACCTGGGGTTGCGTCCGGCCTCTGTTTGTCAGCTCCCGATGCGAGATGACAAGTTACGACGACAGGGTCAGTGAGAGCTGGGAAGGTGTCGGCGAAGAGCATGAACGACTTTATGGGCGTTGTTTTCTTGAAGTGTACGCCATACCCCGTGTTCTTGTCTATAATGCCGCTTGTGATGCGGCTGCCGAGACCGAAGGTTTCGGCAGAGCGGATAGTGAGCGCGACGTCATAGGCAGTGTTCGCGAGCAAGAGTGTTTTATTAAATGCGGTCTGACTGGTAATAATTACCATCGCCAATATCATAATAATCGCGAATACGACTAAGAGTTCGATCAGTGTCACACCGCGCCTGCCTGCCGGTAGGCAAGGATTCAGTCGTGCCGTCATTGTGCCATGATAAGAGCGAATGGGTTCCATTGGATAATGTATGCGAGAAGGAAGCCGGCAGCGAGGTATGGCGCGAACGGCACCTCTACTCCCATTCTAGAGCCGCGAGGCCTCCCTGCCAATATGATTATCCCAACTACGGCACCGATCCAGAAGGAGAATGCGAGACCTGCGAAGGAGAACTCCGGCCCCGTGAGGAGTGCGAGGCCAAACGCGAGCGGCGCGTCGGAAAGACCCATCGCGCGTCCGCGCGAGAGAACATGGATAGCGACGAAAAAGAACGCAATGAGGAGTGCGACGAGCATCGAGGCACCAAACCCACCCATAGTAGTCGCCGTGAGAAAGCCAGTCAGAGCCGCAGACGCCACAAAGAGCCAGAGGAGCACGGGTGGCAAAACCTGATGCTTGGCATCATAGAGAACGAGCGCGAGCAGGAGCGCAAGAGTAATGCATAGCGTTCCGAGCGCAGGTACGAGACCGAGCCGAATATACGCGAGCGTAAAAAGCCCACCTAACAAGAGCTCAGTCAAGGGCGCATAGAGAGAGAGACGTGTATCGCAGCACCGCGCCCGTCCTCCTGCGGCGAAGAAAGAAATAATTGGTACGAGCGCAAGCGGAGCGATGGGTTCGCCGCACGCATCGCATAGTGAACGTCCCGAGACAAAACTGTGGCCGGTATTCAATCGGGCGACGACTACTCCCGCGAAGCTTGCTATAATCGCACCGAGGGCGAAGAACATCGCCGCGAGGGGGGAAATCATGCGTTCATCATACCAGAAGCCCGTCCGCCTTTCGGCAGACGGGCTTCTGGACTGTTTCTAAACAACTAGCTATTACTACGGACACGCCGTGGCAACAGGGCTTGTAGCTAGAGCCGTTGTTGTTGTTGTTGCGGTGCCAGTACTATCGACACAAAAGTAGGCACTGGTGTTAGCAACGAGCTGAGCCGCTACGGCGTATGCCGTACCGTCCTCTGATACGTTGCAGGTTACAACACCCGCCGTTCCGTTGACTTCGTCAGCGGCCGCTATCTGTTTCGCGATTGTCGCATCTGCGAAGAGAGTATCCGCAGTTGTGCAACCGGTTGTGTCGGCAGCTAGACCGCTACTATACATACTGTTATCAGTGCGGTATATCTCGGCCTGCGTCTTGATGCCTGTAATATCGGACTGGATAGCTGCATCCTGGCCCTTCGAACGCGCCGTGTTCATAGACGCGAGCACGACCGCCGAGAGCACACCGATGATGGCGATAACGACGAGTAATTCAATAAGGGTGAAACCTTGGGAACGATTTTTATTCATAATTATTTATATGTGGCTAATGGACGTATTGTACGCCATGCAAGTCTGTTTGTGAGTGGGTGTGTGGACAAGATCCAGCAATCAAGATATTACAGGCAGGCGAAATTAGTCGTTGCGTGCGCTGCTGATTGAGTCTGGGCTTTACCGTCACTATCAACACAGAAGAAAGGATTCGTCGACGGGTTTGAAGGAAGGCGCGCGGATACGGCCCAAGCATCGCCAACGGCGTTTATAGTGCATACCACGGTGATGCCTAATGTTGAGTGAGTATACGTTCCAGCAGTCCCATTAATTGTTTTCGAGACTGCATCAATAAGCCCCTTTCCATTTCCATCTGTTGTGTCCAGAAACATGGTATTCGTTGCATTGCATGCTGAAACTGCGGTTGTGCCACTTTGATATTTGTTAGAATGACTGCCCGCATATAATTCAGCTGCAGCACGCAATCCGCTCAATGAGGTTTGAACTGAAACGTCTTTTGCCCTATCGCGAGCGGTACCAAGTGACGCAAGAACAACCGCAGATAAGATACCAATGATTGCGATCACGACGAGGAGTTCAATAAGAGTAAAGCCGCGGGAACGATTTTTGTGCATAAATATCCTATTTAATTAATAGAGATATTGTACGGCATAACTCCCGCGTAAGATAGCAGGGTGTGGATAGGCCACTATAGGACCGCGGCGAGGTTGTAGATCGGGAGGAGGACCGCCGCCATAAGGGTCCCGACACCAAGTCCGAGGAAGACAATCATTACCGGCTCGATGAGACTCACGAGCGTGTCAACGGCGTTTGCCACTTCCCGCGTATAGAACTTGGTAAGGGTAGTAAGGATTTTCCCCAGCTCGCCGGTCTCCTCGCCGACCTTGGTCATCGCGACCATGATGCCCGGTATCTCGGGGTGCCGCGCAAATGCGTCTGATATCGTGGAGCCCGCTTTTACGTCTTGCTCCACTTGAGCGAGGACGCCAGCGTACGCGGCGTTATCAACAACGGACGCCGCGATCTCGAGTGCCTCGACGACTGAAACGCCCGAGAGAAGCATTGACGAGAAACTGTCGGCGATGCGCGCCAGATAGAGCTTTTGATAGAGGTCACCTATATAGGGTATCGAGATTTCGAGACTGTCGAGAACAATTCTGCCCCGCTCGGTTTTCCCGAATTGCCAGAGGTAGAAACCGCCTGCGATGAGCGCAATGATGACGAATATGCCGTACTGGACGATGAAGTTCGAGAAGCCGATAACGATGCGCGTGTAAATCGGAATCTCCTGTCCCGAATCAAGGAGGACGGCACTAATCTTTGGTATGACGAGCGCGAGCATGAGCGCCATGACGCCGAAGAAGACGATGACGACGAAGATCGGATAGATTAGCGCATTCTGTGCCTTGCTCGTTATCTCATAGGAGCGATCGAGATAGTCGGCAAGATAGTTGAAAGTCATAGATAACCTGCCCGATTCCTCGCCCGCGCGAACCATGTTCACATAGAACGACCCGAACACCTTCGGATGTCGGGAGAGCGCCTTGCTAATAGGCACGCCGGCCTGCAAATCGTCACCAACGGCAGATAAAATATCGGAAAGATTCTTGTTGTCGACCTCGGCCGCGAGGAGGCGGAATATGCGGAGCGCCGATACTTGCGCCTCGAACAACGTTGCGATCTGACGCGAGAGTATAACTATATCTTTATTTGAGACCCCACTGAAGAACGACAGTTTTGTTTCAAGAAAAGTGTTTTTCTCGGTCGATTCTATAACCGAAATAATAAGATTACGCCGCTGAAGCGCGCTGATGGCAACCTCCTCTGTCGGGGCTTCGACGGTCCCTTCGCGTTCGTGGCCGTCTTGATCGATCGCCTTGTATGTAAACAACATGATTACAAGTAATGTTCAAAGGTCTTTGGATCCATCGCGTGCTCGTAGGCATGCTCGACGGTCACTTCCCCGCGACGCACGAGATCGGCCAGCATGCGATCCATGTCGATCATGCCTTCTTGCGAAGAGGTCTGGATGACCGAGCTTATCTCGTGCGTCTGTGCATCTCGAATGAGTGTGCTTATGGCGTTGTTGTTGATAAGGAGCTCATAGGCGGGAATCAGTCCTCCCGAGACGCGCGGGATGAGACGCTGCGAGAAGATTCCGGCGAGAGAGCCCGACAATTGCACCCGAACTTGCGCCTGCTGCTCTGCAGGGAACATATCAATGATACGGTCGATTGTCTGCGCGGCGTTGTTGGTGTGGAGCGTGGAGAAAACGAGGTGGCCGGTCTCGGCCGCAGTGACCGCGGCAGAGATGGTCTCATAATCGCGCATCTCGCCAACCATGATGACGTCCACATCTTCGCGGAACGTGCTTTGCAGCGCCGATCGGAAATCAGGTGCATCGATGTACACCTCGCGCTGATGAATGAGTGATTTTTTTGGCGTGAAGAGATACTCCACGGGATCTTCGATGGTGACAATGTGCTCCGCCCGAGTATCATTAATACGGTCAATCATCGTAGCGAGCGTCGTCGACTTTCCGTGTCCCACTGGCCCCACCACGATGAAAAAGCCCTGTTCGCGCTGTGTGAACACATCGAGAATCGGCGGGAGATTGAGCTCCGTGAACGTGCGGATCGCGTGCGGGATGAGACGCATCGCGATGGCCGTCGTACCCTGCACGCGATAACCGTTCACACGGAAGCGTGTATCCGCCTGGTGCGCATAGGAAAGATCGATACTCTGATTTTTCGCAAAGCCCTCCCAGTGCCCATCTGGCACGATTGATTTCAACATCTCCTCCGTTTCTTCACTTGTAAGAGCCGGGTATCGGGTGAGCGGAATGAGCGCTCCCGAGACGCGGATCATCGGTACACCGCCCGCGAAAATATGCAGATCTGAACCGCCCTGCGCAACGACAACATCGAGAAGCTCTTGGAGACGTTTGTGAGCCATCATACGATGCTACACGCTAGTTTTTTCTGCCGCACCGCCCTCGATGATGCGCAAGGTCTCGGCGAGAACTTCAGAAGGGATCGCCGAAGCCTTGATGATGTAACCGTCGACCTTGAGCTGTTTCGCCCGTTCGATATCGGAGTCGAGGCCCTGGTTCGAGAGGACAATAAGCTTTACTCCTGAGGCCAGATTCTCCTTCCGAATCGCCTCAAGCGCTTCAAAACCACCAATACCCGGCATAATAAGATCGAGGAGAATTGCCTGCGGCATCGCGGCACCCTCTTTCCGAAGCGCCGCGAGAAGTTCCTCGCCGCTGTTAAAAACGCTTACTTCGTGACCGGCGTTCTTAAATTTAACTGCGTAGAGATCAAGAAGGAAACGGTCGTCATCAACTAAATAAATGTGGTAGGCCATTGTTAGTTAGTATACCCAGCACTAACCAAATCGCATATGCGTGTTATCCCCTGTAAAATGCCTACATACTCTACACGAAGGTTAGTGCTGGGTATACACCATATAAAACGTCAAATGGTACCACCCTCGAGGAAAAGTTGTCCGCCAAGTGTGTTGATTTCCTCGAATGCTATCTCCCCGGCAAGTGCCTTCACAATGGCGCTCTCGCGCATTGTGAGCAAACCCGCCTCTCGTGCGGCGGCATAGACTTTCTCTTCGACGGGCTCCGTAAGCAAGACATGTTCAATCTTCTTATCCATCTTCAATATTTCAAAGACTGCGGTGCGGCCGTGTATCCCGCTCGGGCACTCCTTCGTCGCTGTCGCGTGATAAAACTCCTTAAAAGGCGGCAATTTCTTGCGGTATTCCTGCGGCAAATCCGCGAACTCCTGGTCGAGAAATGCCTTGATGCTCTCCGAAATGGGAAACGGCTCGCCCGCGCCCGTGCAGAGTTTCTTTACCAGACGCTGCCCGATAGTGGCGATCAGAGTCGGCGCGATGAGGAAGGGGTCAATGCCCATATCGACGAGACGCGGGATGGCGCCGGCGGCGCTGTTGGTGTGGATAGTTGAGAGAACGAGATGACCCGTGAGCGCCGCCTGAACCGCGAGTGCAGCGGTTTCCTTATCGCGGATCTCGCCGACCATTATGACGTCCGGATCCTGGCGCAGGATGGAACGAAGACCGTTGGCAAACGTGTAATCGATCTCTGGCCGCACTTGGCTTTGGGAAACCCCGGGGATCTCGTACTCGACCGGATCCTCGAGCGAGACAACGTTCGCCGTCTCCCGATCCATTTCTGAAAGCATTGCGAAAAGTGTCGTCGACTTCCCCGAGCCGGTCGGCCCGGCGATGAGGATGATGCCGAAGGGCACTTTCAGCATGTCGCGGATCTGCTCGAGCTGCTCGGCCGTCAACCCGACCGATTCGAGCGTCGCAGTCGCAGCGGACTGGTCGAGAATACGCATTTCTATCTTCTCGCCGTATTCCGTCGGGAAGGTCGAGACACGGAAGTCGATACGGCGCTTGTCGACGGTCGCTGAGAAGCGCCCGTCCTGCGGCTTGCGCTTCTCATCGAGATGCAATCGCGCTAAGATCTTGATGCGCGCCACGATCGCATCATGCACGCGGGATGGCAGCTCGAGCGACGTGTGCAGGTCGCCATCCATGCGGAAGCGTACACGCGTCTTTTGAGCCGACGGCTCGATGTGTATGTCGGATGAATGTCCCTCTATTGCGTATCGCAATATAGTCGATACGATTTTCGTCACGGGCGCATCCTCCTTCAATGTCTCCGAGGGACCGCTCAAGTTCAGGGAATCGCTGCCGGACGAGAGCATTCCCTCAAGCGGTGCAACTTCGTCGACCGGCGCTCCGGGAGCGCCGGGTTTTGCCGTAGTTTCGTATTCAGAAAGCGCATTGCCTATCTCCCCCGTAAGATTCTGGTATGCATCGAGCACCCGCTTGAAATCTTGCTGCGTGATGAGGAAAATCTTATAGGGAATGCCGAGTTGGCCCGAGATAAATTGCATCGCGTCGAGCGCCTCGATGTTATCTGGGTCAGTGACGCCGACTTCGAGGGCGCCATTCACGAGTGCAAGCGGCACGAGACCGTAGTGCCGGGCCGATGTCAGTGGAATATAGCTCAATACTTCTTCAGACACCGGCGGATCACCGAGGATGCGCGTCGGCAGCCCGTACTCCTTCCCTGCAGCAAGAAGCGCATTCTCGAGTGTAATGCCGTGCTCGCTAAGCGCATCTCGGAGCGGCTTCTGCTTCGCTAGGTCGGCCTCGACGCTTGCACGATCAGTCGCAGAAAGAAGCCCTTTATCGACAAGTAGTCCGAGAAGATTCATTCCTCATTATTGTGCACGGACGCCTGCAATCGGTGCGAAGGGATCTGGACGACCTTCCGGTTCCGGAGAGATCGGTGTCGTGAGATCATGCAATGCTTTGAAGCGCAGATCCGAGAAAATACTGGTATCGAATGAAACGGGCTGTAATTCGCCAACGAGTGTTTGGAACTCTGTCTGTGCGTCGTTCTGTGTTGTGGTCGTCTCGAGTGGTGGCTGATTCCCGGTGTCCGTAAAGAAGTACCAGTATGCACCGGCCGCAACGATACAGGCGCTGATGATTATGAGAAGTGTGCTTGAGGTAATTTTCATACGTTCCAACATTAACGCAGCCAATAGAAGCGTGTGCTCATATCATAGGTATACATACCGGAATTAGAGCCAGTGATGCTCAAATCACGTACGTCGAGAAGACGCTCGCTCTCCTCTACACCTTTGAGGAATTTCTGAAACGATCCGTACGTGCCGACTGCCGAAAGAGACAACTCTACAGAACCGACCGGATTACCATCGGGAACGGCATACGGATCGACCGTACTCGCCGAAACGTCGATACTCGACAGCGAGAACCCGGAGCGCGCGGCAAGAGCGTTCAGATCCACAATGAGGCCGACATTATCGACTGAGTCAGGCAGAAAATTCGTTAGTCGCGCGAGGTTAGCGGGATCGATCGCATCGCGTGCAGCCATCAATTCCCGCTGTCGATCTGCATATGCTCGTGCCGCATCAAGCGCTTGATTGTCTCTTTCGATCGCCGCTTTCGTATCGGCGATGCTGCCGGCCCACATCGGATAGGTATAGCCGAACAGAATTCCTGCAGCTAAGAAAAGGGCGAGAAGGGCAACGGCGCGGTTGTTCATAGGTTTGAGGTAGATGATGCGGTAGTTCTCGTGGTCGTCGCAGTCGTCGTCGCGACAGGCGCGGCTACGGGAGCGGGAGCGGAGAACGTGACCAATTTCTGTTCGAGCAGTGCTGAGAGGGAGAAGGTGACGGAACCGTCCTTGTTGATAGAAATATGAGAGAAAATCGCGTCCTTAATCTCGCCGTCCGCAGCGAGACTGGCCGATGCAGCCGCAAGAGCATTAAAATTTTTCGCAATACCGGTACCATCGACCGTCGCGGCACCCATTTCGCCAAATGACAGATGCATAGTGTTGAACCGAACCGTCGAAGGAAGAATCTCCTCGATTACACTGAAAAAGCCTGACAGCGCAGTGTGATTGCCGAGCAGAGACTTACCTGAAGCGAGCCGATCGTGCAGGCGAACAAAGCTTTGGGCGGCCGTGGCGTCAATAGCCGCGCGCGCTTTCGCAAGGTCCGCCTCCTTTTTCTCGAGAGCACTAGTGAGGATGCGGCCATACAAGAAGACACTGATGGAGAGGACTATGACCCCTATGAGAATTACGTAACAAACGAAACTAAACGCACCGACGAAATCCATATGAAAACGACGCGATGCCGAAGACGCCGGATGAGGAACAAACGATGTGGGTATGGTCGGAGGAAGAGCCATTTTGTTTCAGTATACCCAGCACTAACCGAATAGTATATGACTGTTATCCACTACGAAACTTTTCGCACGTATCGAGACGAACGGTTAGTGCTGGGTATACGCTACCCGCATGAGCATGATTGAGCGCATCTGTGCAAAACCTTTACCGCGTCGATCAAAAGTGTTCGGAGGTCAAACCTCGTCAAGCTTGCGCAGAGCGAGACCGACGGCAACTGCAAACTCGGGGCCGATCCCCTCGAGAATAGGGCGCATGAATGCGGGCGCTTCTGCTTTCACAAACGGATCCGCGACTTGAACATCGACCGAAAAAAGCTTTTTTGCATATGTGCCGAGCTCTTTGGTCACGCCCCCACCGCCGGTAAGAATGATTGAGGTCACCGGTTTCTTGTGCGCCGTTTCATATTGTATGAGAACGCGCCGTGCCTCCGAGAAAATGCGTGCGAAGACAAGCTCGGGAGAACCGCTCTCGTCATCGCTTTCGAGTCCTCTTTTCTTTTTCAACGCTTCGGCGCTCGCGATAGAGAGATTTCTTGAAACAGCGATTGCGCGCGTGATATCTTGGCTCCCGGCGCTGATTGAATGCGAGAAGGCAACAACCCCGCGTTCGACGACATAGGTTTTTGTCGAAGAGGCGCCGACATCGAGCACCATGACGGTCTTTACCGGCTCTTTGACAACGGCGCGGATAGTACTGAAGATCTCGATTTCATAGAAGCTCGCTTGGAGACCTGCACTGGCAATAACGTTCTGGAGCAGTTTGAGTTCATCATTGTGTACGGCGATAATAAGCACCTGAACTGTTTCTTTTTGAATATTTTTTTCTGATGGTTCATCTTCAGGCACAATAAACCAGTCGAGCTGTACTTCGCTCACCGGTACGGGAATGTATTTACGCGCCTCAAGCTCGATAATCGTTTTTTGCTCTATCGGATCTTTACGATACGGCAGATCGACGAGCGTGAGCAGGGATCGTGCAAAAGGAATCGAGACTGCACAGCTTTTTGTCGTCACCTTGGCCTCGCGTAATAAGTCTTTTAACGTTTCGGTGATCTGCTCCGCCGAAAGATTCGTGGCCTGACCGACTTCAGAGCCGCCGTAAGGGCCGAGCGCGAGTTCGCCATACGTTTCGAGCACCGCTCTCCCGTGTTCCTTGCGCAATTGGACAACTTTTAACGACGAGGAACCGATGTCGACGCCGAGAACACTTTTCTCCCTCTTAGAAAATAAACTACCGAGGAACGACATGTGATAATACTAGCACGATGCGCCTACTCGATTACATTTTCCCTCCACGTGCGGACGAATTGGCACTACGCGACGTTTCGCTCGATACGTTTCTCGCACACTCTGCTCCCCGCCTCGTCGAATACACACGGCCAGGGACCGTCGCACTCCTTCCCTTTTCGCACATCGCAGTGCGCGCTGCCCTCCATGAGGCAAAATATCACGGCAGCGGATACGCGTTCGAACTCCTCGGCGCCGTTCTTGCCGATTATCTGCGTGACATCGACGAAATGAGAAACAAATCAACACAACTATGCCTCGTCCCTGTCCCGCTCGGCAAGAAACGCCTCAAAGAGCGCGGATATAACCAGTCAGAGGAGATCCTGCGCTCGGCGATCGGCATTTTGACAGAGGAGGACGGTATTTGCACCTATTCTCTCCATCCGCGCCTGCTCGCGCGAACGCGCGATACGGTCTCGCAAGTCTCACTTCCCCGTGACGAGAGAGAGGGAAACATGTGTGGCGCCTTCCACTGCCCCCTACAAATTGATGAGGGAGAGGGCGGCGAGGCCGCATCCATATATATAGTGCTCGACGACGTCATCACGACCGGTGCGACGCTCCAGGCAGCGGTGAGTGCCCTTAAAAAAGCCGGGGCGAAGCGCATCATCCCGCTCGCTCTCGCGCATTAAATTTGATATCGTGACAACATACGGAGGGGTCGCATAGAGGCCTAGTGCGGCGGGTTGCTAACTCGCTATACGGGTAAAACCGTATCGAGGGTTCGAATCCCTCCCCCTCCGCCCCGTCTTTTCAGATGAGAAAAGTGTGTCATTTTGACTTTAGCCAGTATTTGCGGGCGTTTTTCATGACGGGGAAACTTGTCACTTTCGGCTAGTTTTGAGAGGGGTGAAAGGACGTTCGAACCCTTTGAGAGAGTTGCTTGTCAATTCCGGCAAATGACCGATCGTCTTGGGATGCAACTAACACAAGAAGACATTCAAGAGTTCAAACAGATTTACGAGTCAGAGTTCGGAGAAGTGCTGTCGTACGCAGAGGCCGAGGAGTGCGCGCAGCGACTTCTGAGTCTTTATGAGTTGTTGGCGAGCGATTCCGAGAGCAAACCAGAAATGGGCGTTGTGCTTTATAATGGTAACGATGTGGAGAAACCTAGCACCCGGTCTAGTAAGACAGAGAGTAATAATTGAGGGTACAACCGAAAAGATACTCGAGCCGGGCCAGATCAAATCCTATCTCAACGAACTCGCGAAGGTGACCAACATGGAAGTGTTGTTGCCACCAGAGGCTCACTCTGCCCATGACATGGGCTATGGTGGCTGGATCCATTGGAAATCCTCTGGTGCAGCTTTCTATAGCTATCCGACAAACCCACCCCTTTTTACCGTCGATTGCTACACGTGCAAACCGTTCGATGCACAAGCCGCTGCTGACTTCACGAAAGAGTTTTTCAATGCCATCGAACTGGTTTGGAAAGAAGTGGAGGTGTAAGTGACAGACTTCAGATGAACAGAATACTCTTCTTCAATTCAGATGGTATTGATCCCCGAGTAATCGAGGAACACGGCAGGCTGATTTGTACACTATCCATCTTGGAATGGTTCCTTCAGGAGGCAATCATTTTGATTATTCTGAAACGAGAGTTCGATCCGTCTCAAAAAAGCGACGTGGTTTTGGCGGATCAAATATTCAGTCTCAGTTTTGCGCGGAAAATAGATCTAATTCAGAAGCACGGGCTTTTGAGTGAAGACTTGAGAAAGAAGTTGGACGTTGTTCGTCAAAGACGCAATCTCTTCGTCCATGGCATAGGTCTTAAATTCAATGCTGGATTCGTTCTTCAAATCCCAGGCAAAGCTGAGCAAGAACCATACACGTTTGAAAGTATGTCTCGCTTCAGGAACTTTGTGGAAGACGTAGGAGGAAACCTAGTCTCTGAATTTGAACGCAATGGTTTCAATCTTAAGGGGCAACGTATGCGGACCCTTATTGCCTAACGAGTAGCTAGCCACAGCCGGCAAGATTCCCCGTCTTTGTTGCAGAACTGGGACTGATACTCTGAACGCCTGCGTTGCGTGATCGTATCACGCGGCGCGTGTGAAGGTTTTGTCTTCCGATGGATTTTCAATACGTCGGATGGCACTGAGCACTGACGTCAGCGCAGCGTGATCGCTGGCCACCAGGGTTCGAACGTCCTTCACGAAGGCCCGCAAATTCTGTCAAGACGGGACAATTTGCCGGGAATACCAATTCCTCATACAAAATCATGGAGAAAACAGAAGCCGCCCGAGAAGCGCGACGGCCTCCGGGCGGATATTTGATAATTCCGCAGTGTTTACTCGCCGGGCGGTGGCAGAACCATTCCCTTAATCGGCTCGAAGACGGTCCTGCGGTCCCCGTCTTTGACACGACCGATCTCGAGTGCCTCGTACCCGGCGATTCTCGCTGCTGTCAGAACACGACTGACCTCGTGCCCCGGGACGAAAACGTAATAACCAACGCCCCAATTGAAGGTGGTAAGACAGTCCCGTTCTGATACCCCCAGCTCCCGCATGAAGAGGAAGATCGGAGGCACTTCCGGCCAATCATAGATGCGATAGGTATGGGGTCGGTGGTCGAAGGCGACCTTGCCCACACCACTTCCAGTTCCCGGGAGCAGTGCATGGACATCCACCTCGTTCTTCAAGAGGATCTCGATCAGTCCGACGTAACATCGGGTCGGAATAAGTGCCTCCTCGCCGAACGTGTTGCCGTTCGGTAGACGGGTGAGGAACTGATCCTTGAGACCCATCGCTCGCTTGATCACGAGCGACACGCCGTTGGAATGCAAGCCGGAGGACATGATGCCGATTATGAAATCGCCGGTCTTGAGCTTGCTACCGTCAATCAGGTTACGAGCTGGCGCGATGAGGCCGGTGACGCAACCGCTGAGCGATGGGGCACTTTTGACCGGCGGTTCCGGACGGATCAGGTACTTGAGCGCTGGCGATTCGCCAGCGACGAGGGCCATGCCGGACATCTTGCAGGCTTCGTAGAAACCTTCGGCGAGATCTGCTGAACGCTTCTTGTCTTGGAACCACTCGCTGTCTCCCGAGGCGACTTCGTCGGTATACGCCACCGGCAGAGCGCCTTGGGCGATGCAGTCATTGACCGCCATCATCGCCGCATCGATGCCGATGTTGCGATAGTAGGTTTCGCCGGTACCGGCGAACTGGTACATCCACTCGGCGATCCAGTTCTTGTTGCCGAGGCCCTCCGTGGTTTGGCACCAGAGGTGTGGATGTCGCCCGTTGTACTGGTAGATTCCGCCGTGGGCATGGAACACATCCGTGATGACAGAGACTTGGCGCGCCTCGGGAAATCGTGAGGTTCGCTTGGCCGTCGCCATCATTGCCGCCTTAAAGGGCTCGATCTTGGTGTAGTCAACTGCTTCTGCATACTCACTTTGTATCTTTTGCATCCTGTCCTCCTGTAGATTGTGGATTAAAAGCAACTGTCAACGAATCACCTCCGCACGCAGAGTATCTTGTCAGAGACGGTTGTCAACTATCCGACAAGCATGATGTACGTGATGTGTGTTGTAGCCTCAAGCGGCAAGTTTTCCCGTCTTTTATTGAAATATGATTCCACATACTCTCGGGAGGTGCGACCAAAGTTATGAGCGCGAGTCGATCAGATCAGGCGGCGTGAGTGCGCCCCGCCTCTTCTTGAGACTGATTCTCAATAATATGCATCGCTGTAAGCGCTGACGTCAGCGCAGTGTGATCGCTGACCACTAGGGTTCGAACATCCTTCACGAAGGCCCGCCCATTTACATATGCCAAACAGTACAGAGGACATCTCGGTCCTGCGGTACAAAGTATTGACTTTCTATGGATTTAGTTATACTCTAAAAAACGGACTACGAGGCACAAAACAAACTAAAAATAGGAAGAGGAGGACTGTAGATGCGTAGAGGAATTGCAGTGATGGTGGCCACACCACTATTGCTTTGTTGGCTAGGGGGAAATGCGGCGGCAGAGGACTCGACAGAAGAAACATCCTGTCCAAAGACGATCGGCTACTGGAAGAATCACATCCCGTGGTCGCTCAGCAGCTTTTCCATCTGTGCCACATTGACGCTTACCAGCGAGCAGGCGATGGATATTCTGAATTCGCCTGATGTTGGAGGTACCGCGTCAATCACGGTGGCTAAGCAGATTATTGCCACAATGCTGAACCGGGAAGCTGGCGGACCGGCGTACATCGATCCGACGCTGGAAGCAGCGAAAGCGTGGTCATGCGGGTATCCACCGCCAGATTCCGACCCGGAGGATCCGGATCGGCAAACTGGTCTGGATTTAAAGGATACTCTCGACGCGTACAACCAATCCGGCGAGTCTGGAACGTGTGGTACGCCGACGCGAACGCGGACCCCAACGAAAACACTGACTCCGACGAGCACCGCATCGAAGACGGAGACCCAGACAGTAACGCCTACGCAGACTAGTTCGACCACGCAAACTCCGACAGAGTCGTCGACAGTGACTCCAACGAACACCGCGACGGCAACAAGTTCTGCGACTGAAACGGCTACGGCAACTGCGGTGCCGACGGACACACCCACCACGACCAGAACGAGTACGACAACACCGACGAGTTCGCCAACGACGACAAATACGGTAAGAAACACGCCTACAAGTTCGCCGACAGCAACGTGGACTCCGACGAGCACTTCAACGGTAACGCCGACGCGAACGTCAGCCGGCGGGCATGGCACTGCGACACCTACGCCAACACAGAGGAAGACACCCCCGCCAGTCCAAGCACCGACAATGTCTCCACCGATGCTGGCGGCACTCGTGGTGATGCTTACCGCGATTGGCAGATGGTCAATACGCCGTCGACTTGGTCAGTAACGTTCTTCCTTGACTACGAGACGCGACGTCTCACGAGAGGCCGGTCTATTAGACCGGCCTCTCATCTTTTATGGTTGCAAAAATCATCAATTTCTTACTTCCTATGCGACATACGGCTGACCGTTGACTTTATAGATTTCCAGTCCTACAGTGAGCGAGGAAAGACGAGTACAAACCGCAAACCACAACCCGAGAAAAGGAGGAAACCGCGATGCGAAAGGGTATTTTGGCAGCAGCGGTGATACTCGTATCATTGCTGCGACTAGGCGCGAGGGCACAGGAGTTACTGCCTACCAGAGACGATCGCTCAACGCGACCGCCTCGGGGGACACAAGCGCCTGACCCCGCTACACCGACCCCGACAACGACGCTGACGAGGACGCCAACGTCAACACGGGCGCCGACGAGGACGCCTGAGGAAACGTGCACGCCGTGCTCGCCAGCGACGTGCGTCCCAACGAGGACGAATACTCCGACACGCACTGTTACACCAACGCGTTCGGCAACGCTGACGCCGACTGTCACAGCGACAGCGACGAGCACTGCCACGGTTACATCGACTAGTTCGGCTACGATGACTCCGACGGAAACACCGACACGCACGTTAACGCCGACAGAAACGGTGACGAGAACACCAACGCGTTCGGCAACACTGACGCCGACTGTCACGAAGACAGCGACACGAACGGCGACAGAAACACTGACGCGTACGCCGACGGAGACATGCACTCGCACACCGACACCTGAAAGCACGTCGACGCGAACAAGCACTCCGACGGAAACACCGACGAGTACTGCGACGCCGACAGAAACGTTGACGCCGACAATAACGGTAACGAACTCGCCGACACGTACTGCGACAGAAACTCCGACGAATACTGCGACAAGAACGGAGACTTCCACGGTTACGCCGACAAGCACCGCGACGTCGACGAGTACGGCGACAAACACGCCGACCGGAACTGCGACGGGTACTCCTACGAGCACCGCCACACCGACACGTTCGGCAACACTGACGCCGACTGTCACAGCGACAGTGACGAGCACTGCCACGGTTACATCGACTAGTTCGGCTACGATAACTCCGACGGAAACACCGACACGCACGTTAACGCCGACAGAAACGGTGACGACCACCCGCACGTCGAGCCAGACCCCAACGAAAACCTCGACGGAAACTGCCACGCCGACTTGGACTCACAGTCCGTCGGCTACCCCGACGGAGACACCAACGTGCACACCGACGGATACGCGAACACCGACGAGTACGACAACAACAACCCCGACCCCTTCCGCATCACCGACAGTGACGCGGACGGCGACGGAAACAGCGACACGTTCGGCAACACTGACGCCGACTGTCACAGCAACCGCGACGGCAACGCAGGAATTTCCCACTGCGACTCCGACACAGACACCCCGTGTGACACCAACCATACCGGTGCCGATTCCAACACTCGGTACAGGAGGCGCGGTGACACTCTGCGTGTTAATAATCGTTTCGCTCGGCGTCATGATAAGGCGACGCCAGTAACGTAGCGAGGCGAGTTGTTACACTGAGGCGCCGGTCACGGGACGTGACCGGCGCTTTCCCTTTTCTCCTGTATGATAGTTCTATGTTCATCGAGATTAGCAAGGGAATCGTGCTCGGAATAGTCGAGGGAGTAACTGAGTTTTTGCCAATTTCTTCTACCGGTCATTTGATTTTGATAAATGAGTGGATACGTTTTAGCGGGCCGTTCACCGCGATGTTCGATATTGTGATTCAACTCGGCGCGGTCCTCGCGGTTATCGCTTATTTTTGGAAAACGCTCTGGCCTTTTTCAGCGGACAGCGCCCACGTACGCTCCGCCTCTATCCTCTGGATGAAGGCAGTCATCGGCGTGCTGCCCGTTATCGTACTCGGTCTCCTCTTCGGTCAGACAATCGAAGAAAAACTCTTCAATCCCCTCACTGTTGCGTCCGCACTGCTTGCGGGCGGTATCATTTTAATTCTCATCGAGAACCGCCCCCTGCCTGTCCGCTTCAATGCAGTCGTTGACATTCCCTATGCAACAGCTTTTGGCATTGGTGTCGTTCAGGGTCTCTCGATGATCCCGGGCACCTCGCGTGCAGCGGCGACAATTATCGGTGCAATGCTTCTTGGCGTCTCCCGTAAGGCGGCCGTTGAATTTTCCTTATTTCTCGCCATCCCGACGATGGTCGCTGCTTCCGGGTACAGTCTTCTCGTACACAAAACCGTTCTTACCTCTGACCAGCTCATTGTTCTTCTCGTTGGTTTTATCGTCGCGTTTGTAACGGCACTCGCTGTCATAAGACTTTTTGTCGGTTTTATAGAACATCGAGATTTCAAACCGTTTGGGTATTATCGAATCGTTTTAGGATTGCTGGTGATTGCATTTGTCGTACTATAGAGATTGTATATGTCGGAACACCTTGTGGAGACACACGCGGATACTGTGGATCACGCATCGTATGTAAATAAATTTACTGAGCTGACGGAAAGGATTTACAAAAGTGCCGCTACTTCAGAGACTGAAGAGACCCCGATACCGCGAGCGACCGCACTTGATGTGCGCGCATTGCTCATTGAACTAAAGAAGTATCTGCAACGCGCCGGCATCAAAGACACGGCGCCTTGATGCAGAAAGAGATTACATGCAGAAACGCCGGCCGGCCGGCGTTTCTGCATTTGCACTACGCGCAACCTATATTCCCTGAGCAGCACTCGTGGAAGACTCCTGCTTGTTCGTGAAAAGAAGAACAATTGCCGATAGTCCGACAAGCAGGTAGACGATATTCTCAATGGCGGGTACCGAGCCGAGAATGAGCTTCACGACGTTCCAGTCGCCGCCCACGAAGTACCCGAGCGCAGTGAGACCCCAATTGAGACCGCCGATTATCACGAGGATATAGGCGATGAGATTTAGTGCTTTCATGTGGATAAGAGATGATTAAAGCGGGAATGGTGGTCCGCTGCCCACAGTATGACTTACTTCCCTGAAGATTGAAGAGTCCCCTGTGCAAAACGTTTTGAGCACTCCTAGAAGCGGAGTCGACTATACTAGAAACAACATGCCCTCCGCATCATCCATCGAACTCGCCGTATTTCTTTCGATTCTCCTCGCTGCGCTCCGTATGCGGCCGCGGCGGTTCTACTTCGTTCGTCATGGGGAGACAATTCTGAATGCGGTGGATGTCCGACAAGGAGCAGAGGGGAAACTTTCCGAGAGCGGCAGGGCACAAGCCGAGAAAGTCGGGCGGTATCTTAGGCGATTTCCTATTCATTGCATGATCTCGAGTACCTACGAACGCGCGCGTGAGACGTCGGAAATTATCAACGCCTATCTCAAGGTACCTATTATCTACTCCCCGCTTCTTGTTGAACGGCGAAACCCGAAAGAGATCATCGGCAAAAATCGCGGCGATCTTGAAGTGGTGCGTATCGTCGATCAGATCGAGCTCGCGTACCATGCCGACGACTACCGTTTCTCCGACGAGGAAAATTTCATGGATCTGAAAGCGCGGGCGCGAAAATGCATAGATCTACTCGCGCGCCAAGGCGCGCGCGAAACGGTCGTCGTAACCCATCACGTGTTCCTCAAGATCTTTCTCGCGTACATTCTCTACCGCGAGAGATTGCACGCCGCCGACTTTACCAAACTCGCCTTCTTCAACTTCTCAGAGAACGCTACCGTCACGATCTGCGAGTTCCATCCCTGGAAATTTTTTTCGAAGACTCGCGGCTGGAAAGTGGTCAGCTTCAACGAACAGCCGCCCGAATAATCTACCCAGCACAAAATTCACCCTAAAGCGTGAATTTTGTGCTCCACGATCTGACGGCGCAGATTTGTTAATACAGTGCGTTCAACTTCGCCCGTGTTTCAGGCCCGACGAATCCGGTCGCCTCGATGCCGTATTTCTGTTGGAATCGCTGCACAGCCGCGAAGGTCTCATTGTAGAAGCCGCCCGTAACGTCTCCATAGTAGACACTCTCAAAGACGAGAGCCGTCTGAAGCGCCTTCACGTCGTTCATGTAGGGCGATCCGATCTGCAGATTGTTGTTCCAAGTGTACTGGAAGCCACCCCGCGACTGTGGAGCGGGCGTACTCGCGGTTAGTCCGCTAACCGCCCCTAGCACAGTCGCGGTCTGGCTGGCTCCTCCCACATAGCTCGTGCTTGGGCACGCTACGTGAATCGTCACCCATCGGTTATCGGTCCACCCAGTTGGCGTGTATCCTCTGCTCTCGAACTTCACGTCGGAGTTGCAAGGCACTTCTTGGTACTTCGGATTGCTTGGGTCGATAGTATAGGTGCCATCGTAACTCCACTTATGATCACTGGCGTTATTTTCCCAGAACGACGTATTCTCGCCAATTTTCCAGAGGTTCATGAGATAGACCTGCGCTCCGGCAATCGGCGGCACGCGCAGTGTCCACGAGTTCCCTTTGGCAAATACTTGACCGTCGGAGGTGTAGGTGGTAGGAGCATTGATGACAAACGGCAATTTGTTGCTTCTACCGGCGGATGTCAAGACATCAACTTGATACGTACCTGGTTGGAGGTTTACTGGTGAACCGTCAGACGCATATGTGGCGTCTTGATGGAAAAGAATCTCTTGAGGTGACAACGAGAAATCTATATAGGAGGACGGGACTGAACCGGCAAATGTGCCGTTGGCAGCGTAAAATTCGACAGTCGTATTACCGCCGCCAGATATGAGATTCAAACCGTAAATGACAACACTGTCAGCTGACGCCCGGACCGAGCTGATAGAAGTTATGGAGGGTTGGGTCGACACCGTCACCCCGAGCATATTCGCGAGCGCTATCGAGTCAGCGACGTTCACGCTCCGGTCATTGTTCACATCGCAATTCTTATTGCTGGGACAAGATCGGTTGCCGAGGAGGACCTGTGTAAGGTAGTCGACGTCAGCCTTGTCGATGACACCGTTATTGCTGTAGTCGTAGGGATTTGAACCGTTCAATACGAGATTAACAAGCTGTTGGATGTCGCTGACGGTCACCCGATTGTCGCTATCCATATCACATATCTTTCCGCTTTGGCACGTTTGGTTGCCGAGGGCCACTTGCATAAGCGTGCCCACGTCCATGCCGTTCACCAGAGTGTCGTTGTTGTAGTCGTAGGCGCTATAGGTCGGCGTTGAAGTGGCAATCGTAAATGGCGCATCGCTTCTATCCCATTGACCAGTTTTGCCATTCGTAACTTTCACATAGTACGTTCCTGGACTTACTTGAAATACCCGATTATCGCCCCAGTTAAGATCACCACCCCAAAGGATGGATGCTTCTCCAGATTCACGTATCATCCCGCCAACCAACACAAACTGACCGTTCACTAACTGCTCTAAAGCGGCGGTTACGCCCGGCGTATTATTCGCCCTATTCGCGACCGTGTTGATTCCCATAGCTGCATCATAGGGTTTCCAAAGAACCGTTTGTTTATCACCAATCCGCCACGTCTCTCCCCCGTTCGGCGAGACGACGGTGATGGCGGCAGTGGCGCCATTATTGATCAGAGTCGTTAGCGAGAGGACATCTGAAACATTGACCATCCCGTCGCCGTTCACATCGCACGTCTTGCCAGAAGGACAGACAACGGATCCCATGGCTACATTTGCGAGATACTGGCTGTCAGCCGCGTTGACTGCCCCATCGTTGTTGTAGTCGTAGACGCTGTAGCTTGGTTGTACTGACGCAGGTGCAATCGTGAACTGTGCGCTTGATCCTATCATGACGCCTCCTCCTTCTACTTCCGCCATTAACCACTTTATATCCAACTGATAAGTCCCGGCTGGCACAGAGGGAACCTGCAGGGTCCATTCTCCACTGTTCGAAAACCTCGTTTCAAGCGAATACTCTTGACCATCATTGACATTCCTGAGCCGCATGGAATCGAAAGTTGCATAACTTGGGACATTTTGCGTTGTCCACTTGACAACCATGCGATCACCCGGCCTATATAGTTGGAACGCACTGGGGCTAATGATGGTGATTGAGGGTTGCACCGACAGAGAATCTTTAAGATCCGCTTCCACCTGTGAGATCATCGACTCAACGGCGCCAAAAGACCTGAGCAGTGAAACGATAGCATTTATCTGGTTCGATGTGAGCGGTTTTCTCTGTCCGCCAAGATCAGTATAGACGACGCCGATAGTCGACGGATCAGCCCCAAATGAACTCATAAGTCCTGCGACACTATTTATCTGCGTGGCAGAAAGCATCGCAGTGGAAGTAAAAGCTGTGGGAAGCGTACCGCCAATATCATGGTAGACGTAACCAATAATTGATGCCCCCGCTCCAAACGCATTGAGCATATTCAACACGGAAGTTGCCTGACGACTTGAGAGGAGATTCTTTTGACCGCCCAAATCAGCATACACGGTACCAATCGTGGACCAGTTAGAGCCAAATGCTTGGAGAAGATTAACTATGGAATTTATTTGTGCGGTGGAGAGACCAACGACTACGCTCACACTCGTCTTGGCTGATTTGCCTGTGCTGTTGGTGACATAAAATGTCGGGGTGTAGGTGCTCGCTTGTGAATATACATGAGTGAATGTGGCTGTTTGCTGAACTGGCGCACCCGTGGATGCAGCAGCACCTCCGAGGGCGTCTCCCCACGCGACACTATAACTAAGCGTGCCGTTGTTTGGATCAGATGCTGTCACAGACCACGTTCCCTGCTGGCCAACCTGAAGAGATGTTGGGCCGGAAACACCTGAAATTGTCGGCGTGCCTACAACTGGCTTGCAGAGGTTAAATGCTTCGCGGGAAGCTGCGCCGAAGTAGCCATTCGCCGGAACAATTCCA
>Ga0154968_111_pt2 | contig 44681 bp, 46 predicted proteins | sample RifCSPhighO2_01_FD_105936 | JGI IMG/M metagenome (GOLD analysis project Ga0154968, IMG submission 105936) | Candidatus Kaiserbacteria bacterium RIFCSPHIGHO2_01_FULL_53_31 | reverse complement strand
CTCCGCGCGTGCGATTAGTCGGCATCAGGGTTGCTTTCAAAATACATTCGAACTTTGTATAATACACACCGCAAGACCCAAAAAGTTGCCACTTCCGGCAACTTTTTTCATTTCAGCACGTATTTGCAGGCTTTTTCACGTACGGGGAAATTCGCCACTTCTGGCTAGTTTGCTAGAGAGGTCCGGAGAGATTCGAACCTCATTATTTAGCCGACTAGATGCCCCTATGTTGAAATTATGCACTTATCCACAAAAACGATCGAAGAGTTCAAGTATCTTTATCAGAAGGAGCTTGGCGTTGAGCTCTCCGACGACGAGGCTGCCGAAGAAGCCATCCGGCTGTTACGGCTGTGGCGACTCCTGACACAATGAAATCTGCGTGATGGCACATTTACGCCTTATTCCCACAGTGTGCACAGTAGTTGTGGAGAAGGGTAGATAGTGTATAGTAGTAATGTGCCTGTGGGCGAAAGCCCCGTTCAGCTAACAACCGTAAGCTGAAGGCAGGCACGACGAGAAAACCTCTGCCACGTGCAGGGGTTTTGTCGTTTCATTCGCTCGCGATAGTGGGACTCGCGAGGCGCAGATAGGCATCACCATCTTTCAGTTTAACGGTTGGCATCACACTCCAGAAAATAATATTCCCGTTCCCTACCCTGCGTAGGATGATCTTGATGCGTATCGGCCTTTCACCTTTGGTAATCGCGACGATTCCCCAGTACTCGATCTCTCGCATCTCGCGGGCGCCATCTGAGTATCTCTTCTGGCCCACGGGCTCCATGGTATGTCGGTATTCCTGAATGGTGCCGGCATTTCTTAAAATGGGTGGCACAGCAGGCAGGAGACTAAACTTGAGCATTTGTTCCTCTTTTGGTCGCTCGCGCTCAGCGGAGAATTGGAGGTGGTGGAATCCGTCGGAGTTGAAGACAATATCGGTACCGAAATAGGGACAGCGGACTTTGCCGATGTTCCTATAGAGCGTATCGGCCTTCTCTTTCTCGCGTTTGTATCGAGCTAGCAGTCCCATGAGTAGATGTATTGTACACCGCAATGATTAAGCATATTTGAGGTTGAGAAATCTCACGCAGCAAGTTTCCCCTTCTTGCTGTCAGAATCGTCCGACCTGACAATGTGGGGAAAGAGCCTCTCCATGATGGAGAGGTCTTTGGCCAGTTGAGTGCTCTCTTCGCGCCGGTATTTGCCGGTGCCGCGACGCTATCGTTTACCATGCTCCAAACAACGGTCGGAACCGGAGATCCATTTGAGATTAATGTGATTCTCAGCACCAAGAACGACATCAACGCTATTGAAGCCGCTCTCATTATTCCTCATGGGCTTGAGCTAGTGAACACGAATAACGGCAATTCCCTCATAAACTTCTGGATAGAACAGCCGCGCTACGACCGTGAGACGCGCACGCTTACGTTCTCTGGCATCACACCGAATGGTTTTTCCGGGACAAGACGACTTTTAGGGCTCACGCTAAAGACAAGTGCTCCCGGCACATATACACTCTCCTTCGATCCCGCTCATACAACGCTGTATCAGAATGGCCCGAGCGGCATTCCTGAACCGACAACCATAGAGCCACTCGTGTTGCAGATTGTGAACGGGACGGCGAGAACTTCGGTGCCAGCCATTGATACTGAACCGCCCGAAGCATTCACGCCAATAGTGATTCGCACTCCGCAACTATATGACGGCGCATGGACGCTTATATTCGCGACGCAGGACAAGGGCTCCGGCATCGCGCGGTACGAGGTCAGTGAATCGCCCGCGCGTAGGGCAGACTCAAGCGCTCTCAATTGGACAAAGGCAGAGAGCCCGTACCAACTGTCCGATCAATCGCTGACGAGGTATATTTATGTGCGCGCCGTTGATGAACAAGGGAATGCTCGAACCGAGTTGTTCACATCATCGCGCCCGTTTCCATGGTTTGAGAGCCTCTTGATGGGTATACTGATAGCGACTCTCGTCCTCTTTTCGTGGTGGCTGCGGAGGAAGAAGCGTCACTATGCTTCGCCATAAATTATTCCTTTTTTCTACACTCGCGTTGTTCATCGGTAGTGTTGCTGGTGTCACGCCGCATGCAGTAGCGGCAACCCTCTCACTCTCATCGGGTGATAGTGCCACCATCGGTCAAACGATACAGATACCTCTTCTTGTTTCTACCGAAGGGAGCGAGGTACTGAATGCAGTATCTGCAGAAGTACGGTTCCCTCCACAAGCGCTGACCCTTCAATCGATTTCGAAGGTTGGCAGTGTCATGTCGTTTTGGGCTGAAGATCCTTCATTCTCAAATAGCAACGGCACCGCATCGCTCCAAGGCGTCGTGCCTAATCCGGGATGGAGCGGCCAGAGCGGGACCGTCGTAACGTTCGTATTCAAAGTAAAAGCATCTGGCACGGCAACTATTTCATTCTCGAGTGCGTCCATACTCGCGAACGACGGGCTCGGCAGTAACATTCTCTCGAAAACGTATGCGAAAACACTCTCGCTCGGCGACTCTGCACCAGAGGCCACGAGTCCAGGCGCCGTACGCGGTGCGCCACTCGCACCAGTCATTACCTCGTCAACACACCCGAATCCAAGCACACGGTATAAGAACGGAAGTCCACTCTTCTCTTGGAAGGTACCGACGGATATCATCGCTGCGCGACTCCTCTATGATAGAAGTCCCGTTTCGTCACCGAGTATTCTCTATAGCCCCGCCGTTGCTCGCAAACAGTTAACGGACGTCAGTGACGGTACCTATTATTTCCACGCGCAGTTTGAAAATGCAAGCGGTTGGGGAGCCGTTTCCCATATACGGTTTCAGATAGACACGACAGCACCAAAACCGTTTTCTATCGCCGTTGTGCATCAAAGTGACACGAACAGTCCACAGGCAACTATTTCCTTCAGGACGAGCGACGCAACCTCAGGTGTCGATCATTACACAGTGACAATCGGCGATGCCGATCCCGTGATAGTGCTGCCGAGCGAAATCGCAAAAGGCCCATACGCGCTCTCGGTCGAGGAATCTGGTCAACAGACGGTTGTGGTAAAAGCGTATGATCGTGCGGGGAATACCGCCACGGATTCAATCACACTCGACATCGTAGCGATTGAATCGCCAACCATTACGACATACAGCCAACAACTCAGAGTCGGTGATCCGTTCTCACTCTCCGGCACCACCTATCCGGGCGCAAGTGTGCTAGTAACAATAAAGGACTCGAGTGGCGACATAGAGACTGAATCGACCGTTGCTGATGGTTCAGGGAGCTTCTCACTCGCATGGACGAAACACCTTGATGCGGGTGCATATTCCTTTACGGCAGTGACTAGGAATGCCGCAGGAGCTACGAGTCTGCCGACCGAATCGCACATTTTCGTGGTGGCGGGTACGCCACTTGCGCAGTGGGGAAGTACGGTGTTTGGATATCTCTTATTTGCATTCGCCGTCGTTGCTGCAGTCGTGCTTGTTGTAGGTGCGAGCTACATCCTGTGGTACCGACTCTCGCATTTGCGTCGCCGTCTCAAACAGCTCACGGTACGTTCGGGACGCGGAGCTCAACATGATTTTGAACTCATCATGGACGACCTCCATTCACTTGCCGTGTTGTTGCATAAGGCGAAACAGCGGCGTCAGTTAACACAAGAGGAGGACGTGATTCTGGAGAAATTGAAACTTCACTTGAGGAAGCTAGAAGATGACATTCTCACGCGTCTGGAACAGATCGATGATGAAGCGGGTGGATAAGATGTCTCGATTCCTTTTTGGTCTGCTATTGCTCGGAGTGGCAATTTTTACCGGGTTATTTTTCTATAGGACAAATCTCAAACCAGCAGAATCTCTGACGATTGCAACATTTGGCGGTGTGTCCTTGAGCATAGAATTCGCGACCACAACTACTGCTCGGGAAAGAGGCTTGAGTGGCCGAAGCGGTCTTAGGGATGATTACGGCATGTTGTTTATATTCGAAAAAGCCGACAGATATGGATTCTGGATGAAAGATATGCTCGTCCCTATCGACATATTCTGGCTCGATGATAAAGGACAAGTCATATTCATCACTCCCGATGTGGTGGTCTCGACCTATCCAAATGTCTTTTACCCGCCAGCACCGGTTCGGTATGTCCTAGAGACGAAATCTGGATTCGCGCGTGAGCACCGTATCGCGACGGGCGCGCTGCTTATGTTGCCAACTTTCCCAACCGTTTTGCAGTAACACTATCCACAGTGCGTTTTATTTTTGCAGGAGTAAACTTTCTAAGAAATACATTATTCGCGTAATCGCCTCGCCTATGTCTAAGACTGCAAAAGCTCCTGTTCGTGTGAAGACGCGCGTACATGCGAATGTTGAAAAGACAGAGCCGCCTGTGTCGAAACAGACACTCCGATATCGCGAAATGGTTCCGCAGATCGAGAAACGAGACGGGCGCCTCGTACCATTTGATTTCGATAAGATAGCGGCCGCAGTGTGGAAGGCGATGTCAGCAGCAGAGGAGGGTAATCAAGAAGACTCCAGTCTGATTGCACACCAAGTCGCGGGTGAACTCGGCCGATTTGCAAAAAAATATCGCAATTTTCTTCCGACCGTTGAAGGAATACAGGATTCTGTCGAGAAATATCTGATTCTGAACGACTACGTGAAGACGTCGAAGGCGTATATTCTCTACCGTGATAAGCGTGCGCAGCTGCGCGCCGCGCATGTAGAAGTTCCCGAACGTGTGCAGAAACTGGTTGAGGAGAGTAAGAAATATTTTGCCGGTAATGCACTCGGAGAATTCGTCTACCTACGCACCTATGCGAAGTGGATTCCGAAGGAAGGGCGTCGTGAGACGTGGATCGAAACCGTTGATCGCTACATGTCTTTCATGCGCGAAAATCTCGGCAATAAACTCACCGAGAAGGAGTACGTCGAAGTGCGCATGGGCATCCTGAAGCAAGAAGTGATGCCTTCTATGCGTCTGATGCAATTCTCTGGCGAAGCGGCGCGCCGTTGCAATACCTGCGCGTATAACTGCACCTTCACCGCGCCGACCAAACTCGAAGATCTCGCCGAAATAATGTATCTATCGATGCAAGGATGCGGTGTGGGATTCGCTGTCGAGAGTCAGAACGTTGAACAGCTTCCACAAATCATGAAGCAACGGGGCGAGAAATTGCCAACGCACGTTGTTGCCGACTCAAAGGAAGGTTGGTGCGACGCGCTCACGCTCGGGTTGAAGATCTGGTATTCCGGAAAAGATATCAACTTCGATTTCTCATTGATTCGTCCTGCGGGAGCGCGCCTGAAGACTATGGGTGGGAAGGCGAGCGGCCCCGAACCGCTGCAAAGCTTGCTGGCATTCGCGCGCGAACGCGTGCTTCGGCGTCAGGGAAGACGCTTGCGCGCGATCGACGTACACGATGTCATCTGCAAGATTGGTGAATGCGTTGTCGCTGGCGGAGTGCGGCGCACGGCGATGATCTCGCTCTCTGATCTCGACGATGTAGAGATGCGCGATGCGAAAAAGGGTCAGTTCTACCTAACCGAGCCCCATCGTTCGGTCGCGAACAATTCGGCGGTGTATGAGGCGCAGCCGACCAATGCCGAGCTCATGGACGAATGGGTAGCGCTCATGAAGAGCGGAGCGGGCGAGCGCGGCATCTTCAACCGCGCTTCGCTCGCGGTCACGTTTCCGAAGCGACGCACGGAGTATTTCAAGAAAGTCGGATTTATAGGTGAAGACGGTGTGGTACGCGGCTCAATCGGGACGAACCCCTGTGCCGAGATCATTCTGCAATCGAAACAGTTCTGCAATCTCTCAGAGGTCATCGCGCGTGCACAGGACACCGAGGCATCGCTTGCCCGTAAGGCGCGTCTTGCGGCTATTCTGGGTACGTATCAGTCAACACTGACGAAGTTCGGATATATATCAAAAGAGTGGGCAGATCATTGTGCCACAGAGCGGCTCCTCGGCGTCTCGATTACGGGCCAATGGGATTCGCCAATCGCGCGCCGGCCCGAGGTCATGCGTAAGATGCGTGATATCGCCACGAAAGTGAATGCGACCTACGCAAAGCGATTTGGCGTAGCTCAGTCGATGGCCGTGACTGCAGTGAAGCCGTCTGGCACCGTCTCACAGACCTTTAACTGTGCGTCAGGTATTCACCCGCGCCATGCACCGTACTACATTCGCCGTGTGCGTATCAGCGCAACTGACTCGCTCTTTAAGATGATGTGTGATCAGGGCGTGCCGTTTTATCCGGAAGTCGGGCAGACCATAGAGAGTGCGAACACCTATGTGCTCGAGTTTCCGGTTAAAGCGCCTGATCATTCGAAAGAAGCGCGCTTCAAGGACGACCTCACCGCGCTCGATCAGCTCGAGTACTGGAAGCGGGTGAAGTTGAACTTCACTGATCATAATCCGTCAGCGACGATCTCAGTGAGCGAGAATGAGTGGATCAGCGTGGTCGACTGGATCCAGAAGAACTGGGATATTATCGGCGGGCTCTCATTCCTTCCTCGCACAAATCACGTGTATCGCCTCGCGCCCTACGAAGCGATCACTAGGGAGGACTATGAGGCACGTATGGATCGCTTCCCGAAGGTCGATTATTCGAAACTCTTTGCGTATGAGCGCCAGGACGAGACCGAAATGAAGAAAGAGCTAGCGTGTGCCGGCGGAACCTGCGAGATAGTGTAGGTAGTTACGAACAGCGTGTTCTCCAAATGCGAAAACCCGCGCAGGAGCGCGGGCTTTCGCATTTTCGCAGACTAGGGTAGTAAGCCGAATTCTGTCCCGTTTGCCTCACGGCAAACATGGATGATCATTTATCTGGGCCCATAATTACTTATAGGCTCGAGCGGCACTCCACCAACGCGGAGCATTGGCAGCACGGCCTTGCATGCGAGTAAGGATTTGCTCGTTTCACCCTTCGACTTCGCTCAGGGCAAGCCTCAAGCTTATACGAAGACTTATCCCTTTCGGGATACCTCCTCACTTTCGTTCGGAGGCGTCTCTGTAGGCACCTCTGTCCTCGCGGACGGCGGGCGTTACCCGCTACCTGTTTTCCCAGCCTGTTCCTGTATTCAAGAACAGGTGGGAGCATGTTCGGACTTTCCTACCCGCCCTTTCAAAAGAAAGGGCGGGTCGATCATCTTGCCTAGTCCGCTGCTTTTATACCACATTCGTCTGTGGATTAATAGTGTCTGGACACGCGGAATTGTAAGGTATACTTGAGCTCATTATCACAGGGAAGAATTAATACAATTATCATGCCACCGCAATCATCAGTGCTCGTCCAAAGCCGTCGTTCGCTCGAGACGTGGAGTGTATGGGCTCTCGTCGCAACACTTGCTGCGGCACTCGTTGCCGTCACGCCGTTTCTCTCAGTTTCGCTCATCACCACAAAGACCTTTATTCTTGCAGCGGGCACAATCCTCACCCTAGCGCTCTACATTCTTGCCCGTCTTTCTCGCGGCAATGTTGTGTTGCCGCCTTTTGCACTCGTGGGCGCGCTCTGGCTTCCCGTGATTGCATATGCACTCTCGTCTGCCTTTTCTGGAACGCCTCTCGCGATCGCCTTGTGGGGATCATCGCTTGAGCCGGACACGCTCGGCCTCATGCTCGTGGTGGCATGTCTTGGTACGCTCACTGCGCTTGTTCTTAGGCGCGCTGAGCAGTACCGATCTTTCCTTTCAGCCGGCGCATCAGTATTTGTTCTCATAGCGGTTATTCAAGCCGCGATCATTATCATTGGACAATTTTCGCCGGCGACCGTCTCGCCAGCGTTTTCGATTGTCGGTTCGTTCGAGGATCTTGCATTTCTGCTCGGTCTCGGCGTTACGTGCGCTCTCATCACATTCCGATTTCATGAGCTCGGGTTGCGCGCGCGCCGTATTCTGATTGTAGTGACGGTCGTATCGCTCGTGTTACTCGCTATCGCGAACTCCTCGTTCGTGTGGGTCATTCTTGCTCTGGTTTCGCTCGGTCTCTTTATCGAGACGATAATGATGCGCGGGCCAAAGCCGGATGATGCTGATCTCGACGACGTGGCGGTGATGGAAGAATCTCTTCTCGAAAGCGAGACGACCAGACATCCCATTGTCTTACCGCTTGCCGTCCTTGCCGTCTCTCTTTTCTTTCTCGTCGGCGGACAGCTCGGCGGCGCTCTCGCGAGCGCTCTCCATGTAAATGTGCTTTCCGTTACGCCATCGTGGCAGTCGACACTCGCCGTTGCGGAGCAAACGTATGCGACCTCGCCGGTCTTCGGTACGGGTCCGGGCACCTTTGGTGTTGAGTGGCTCAAATACCGTGACGTATCGCTCAATTCAACGATATTCTGGAATGTCGATTTCTCCTCCGGCATTGGATTCATTCCTACGTCGCTTGTTACGACCGGTCTCGTCGGAGCTATCGCATGGTTAGCATTCCTCGTGCTGTTCATCGTATTCGGCCTGCGTACGCTTATCGCGCGTACGCCTGAGGACGCCTTCATTCGGTACGTAGCAATACTGTCGTTCGTTGCACTGGTGTACCTCTTCGGAGCAGCGATATTCAAATTACCGAATGCCGTCATTCTTGCGCTCGCATTTGTCTTCGCGGGTCTCTTCGCGTCGACCACACGTTTCGGAACGCGCGCTCGACAATGGGGCGTCATCTTCTCCCGAAGTCCTCGTCTCGGTTTCGTGATTGTGTTCTCGCTCACTCTTCTTCTTCTCTCGTCAATCGTCGTGGCGTATACCTTGGTTGAACGCTATATCGCGACAACGGAGCTTGCGAGCGCGAATATTGAGTTTGCTGCTGGCGATCTAACTGCGGCCGGCCAGTCCGTGCAGAATGCAATCTCCTTCGCCCCCTCCTCCGCGGCGTATGTGGCCGAGGCAGATATCGCGCTCGTGCGATTGCGCCAAATAGCGGCTTCGACAACGATGCCGGCCACGGCGGCGCAACAGGCGTTCCAGACAGAACTTTCTTCAGGCATTAATGCCGCCCTGACCGCAACGCGCCTTGCTCCGTCCGACTATCAAAGTTGGCTCGCTCTCGGGAATCTCTATTCGCAAGCAGTGCCGCTTTCAGTCTCTGGCGCATACGAGAGTGCTAAAACAGCGTATGACAAGGCGAAAGCACTTAATCCCACGAATCCAGAGATCCTGTATATTATTGCGCAGCTCGATATTGCACACAAAGACAGTAAGGCAGCTAAAGACGATCTCAAAGCAGCAATCGCGCTTAAGCAGGATTACACCACCGCCATTTTCCTTCTTTCACAGCTCGAGGTGCAGGAGGGCAATGTGAAGGGTGCGCTTGACGCGGCGCTCGCTGCTGCGTATTTCGCGCCGAACGACCCGAATATCCTATTCCAGGTCGGTGTCCTCCGTGCAGCGCAAGGTGATCTGCCGGGCGCAAGTGAAGCGCTCTCTGGCGCAGTCACTTCGAATCCGCAGTTTGCAAACGCGCGCTATTTCCTCGCCGCCGTGTACGCAAAACAAGGGAACAATCAGGGAGCGCTCGAGCAGCTGAAGCTGGTCTCGTCTCTCTCAAGCGAAAATGCCTCGACAGTCGCACCGCTTATTGCCTCGCTTGAAACGGGCAAGAATCCATTCCCTGCAAACCTGCTTTCTATGTCACCCTCGCCGGGAGTGGAACAATAGAATCTACAATAGTACTATAAGGAAATGGTTCGTCAGACGCTGAAGCGCATTACGACGCAAATACGCGTCCTACCTACGGTCGCCTATGAGCGCATTACTGCGCCGGTGCAAGGGCTTCATCAGGCTGCCTATGTGCTCGCGGCCCTCACTCTCGCCTCACAGGCGCTTGCGCTTTTGCGCGACAGGACGTTCGCGCATACGTTCGGCGCCGGCCAGACGCTCGATATCTATTACGCGGCATTCCGCATCCCGGATCTCGTCTTCGCGGTGGTCGCTTCGCTCGTGAGCGCGTATGTCATCATTCCGCGCATTACGGGAATGGATAAAGAGGAGACGAGACGCTTACTCTCCGAGTCGGCAACATTTCTCTTCGGCGTGGGCGGGTTGGTCTGCCTGGCGCTCGCATTCTTTATGCCGCAGTTCCTCGCGTTTCTCTATCCGGATCTTGCCGCGTCTCCCGCGCAGGGAGAGTTCATCATGCTCGCGCGTATTCTGCTTTTGCAACCGATTCTGCTTGGCCTTTCGGGCATACTCGGGAGCGTGACGCAGGTAAACCGACGTTTCGCGCTCTTCGCGCTCTCACCGGTGCTGTATAACCTTGGCATCATATTGGGTACGGTCTATCTCTATCCGCGCTTCGGTCTACCCGGGATAGGCGCTGGTGTCGTTATAGGAGCGCTCGCGTATCTCATGGTCAATATCCCGGTGCTTATTGAGGGAGGCGTCGTGCCAGTTTTGCGCTTTCCTCGACTCTCGCGCATGTTGCCCATCGTGCGCGATTCGGTGCCGCGCTCGCTTGCTCTCGGCATGAACTCAATCACCGCGCTAGCGCTCACCGCAATCGCTTCGAGAATCGGCACGGGGTCTGTGTCCGTATTTACTCTCGCCGGGAATCTTGAGGCGGTTCCGCTTGCTCTTATCGGATCGTCCTACGCCATCGCCGCCTTTCCTGCGCTGTCCGCAGCATCAGCGCTCGAGAAGCGCGGTGAATTCACACACATTTTATCGGCGAGCGCGCGGCATATCATCTTATGGTCGCTCATTGCACTCGGTCTTATCACGGTTCTGCGAGCACATGTTGTTCGTGTGATTCTAGGAACCGGCGCCTTCGATTGGGACGCGACCCGTCTGACCGCTGCGCTTCTCGTCGTTCTCGCGGTAGGTCTTGTGGCGGATGCTTTGAAGCTGCTATTTTCCCGTGCGCTCTACGCGGCGCGGCAATCCTGGCGTCCGTTTCTCTATCAGCTCGCCGCTGGCGGTCTCACGGTATTTCTCGCGCTCCAGTTTCTAGCGATGCCGCAGGGCGGAATGCCCGCAGCCCTTGCCTCGTTACTGCGAGTAGGCGATATATCGGAAACATCTATTCTGCTCCTTGCGTTTGCGTCCACGATCGGGCAGCTCTTTCTTCTGGTTCTCTCGCTTGTGGCTCTTCGGAACATCGCTCCGGGACTCTCGCGTTCCCTTGTGCGTCCCTGCATTGACGGTTCTGTTGCCGCTATTGCCGGTGCCGCCGCTGCCTACACTTCCCTCGCGCTCCTCGGCGGCATTGCGCCCCTCACGACTCTCGTGAGTGTCTTCGCGCAGGGATTTACGGCAGGCGTCGTAGGACTCGTGGCTTGTGCGGTCGCTCTCTACCTTATGGGTAATGAGGAATTTGCGGTTATAACAAGGGTAGTCGGAAAGCTGCTCCGCGGTCGGAAAGAGCCGTCTCAGATACTGTCTCCTTCTGCTGAGGAACCGATACGACCGTGAACCAAAAATATATTCGCAACTTCTCAATAATCGCCCACATCGATCATGGTAAATCGACGTTGGCTGATCGTTTGCTCGAGCGCACGGGAACTATTCCCGCACGTCTCATGCGCGACCAGGTGCTCGACCGCATGGATCTCGAACGAGAACGCGGCATTACGATAAAGATGCAGCCCGTACGGATGAAATATCGCGCTAAGAGCACCGTAAGTGGCGGCGAACAAGATTACATTCTTAATTTGATTGACACGCCCGGACACATTGATTTTTCGTATGAAGTTTCGCGGGCACTTAAAGCAGTCGAGGGTGTGTTGCTCTTAGTGGACTCGACGCAGGGCATACAGGCACAGACGCTCACCACGCTCGCCGCAGCTGAGACGCAGAAATGCGTGATTATCCCGGTTATTTCGAAGATCGATTCACCAATAGCACGCGTAAATGAAGTGAAGGCTGAGATAGCGCAGCGTTTGCAAGTGTCGGAGGGGGCTGTTTTCGCCGTATCAGGGAAGACTGGTGAAGGCGTCGACGAACTGCTCAGGGCCATTGTTGAGCGCATTCCAGCGCCGTCGCCGGCGAGCACAGAGAACAGAGAGGGAATAAACGCCGATGATCCGAGAGGACTCATTTTCGATTTTTCGTACTCGACCCATCGGGGCGTTTCAGTGTATTTGCGCGTCTTCGATGGTGCATTCAAAAAAGGAGAGCCGTTAACGTTTAGCGTCGCGGGGAAAGATTTTACCGCTCTCGAAGTCGGTACCTTTTCTCCAGAGGAGACGCCGGCTGATGTACTGTCGGCGGGCGAGATCGGGTATATCGTGACTGGCATCAAAGAGCCGGGCATCGTCGCGGTGGGCGATACAATCCTTGCTGCGAAAGGAACACTGCCTGCGCTCCCGGGCTATGAAAAGCCTCGACCGGTCGTATGGGCCTCGGTCTATCCAGAGAGCCAGGACGATCTTCCCCTTTTACGGCAGTCTCTCGAGCGCCTGCGGCTTTCAGATTCCTCGCTCTCCTTTGAAGAGGAGTCTTCGGGCGTGCTTGGGAGAGGATTCCGCTGTGGATTCCTCGGGCTCCTGCATCTCGAAATAATTACCGAACGCCTGCGAAGAGAGTTCGGTCTTGCTCTCGTGGTCACCATTCCAACCATTTCATACATCGTCACGACGACGAGCGGCAAGCGAGAGGTTATATATACGCCTTCGAAATTTCCTCCGCACGGAGACATCGCTCAGATAGAGGAACCATGGGCGAAAGTCATTATCATTACACCAGCTGATTCGTTGAGCTCCCTCGTCCAGCTACTCTACGAGCACGAGGCACAGACACTCGGTACCGAGACTTACCAAGACGGACATGTCGAGATGACGGTAGAGATGCCGCTTCGTGAGCTTATGCGTGGCTTCTTTGACAAGTTGAAGAATATCTCTTCGGGCTATGCGTCGCTCTCGTACGAGATTATGGGCGAGCGACTCGCCGACGTGGTGCGACTTGATGTACTTGTTGCCAAAGAACCGGTACCGGCCTTCGCGCGTGTCATCGCTCGGCGCCGGGTACAGGAAGAGGCTGAAAAGATGGTTGAGAAACTTGCATCAATTATGCCGCGCCAGCTCTCCGTGACCAAGATTCAAGCCTTGTCGCAAGGACGCATCATCTCGTCAAAAACCCTTTCAGCCATGCGCAAAGACGTGACCGGCTATCTGTACGGCGGGGACGTCTCGCGCAAGAATAAACTCCTCCAGAAGCAGAAGAAGGGGAAGAAACATCGCGCTCAGTTCGACAAGAACCGCGTTCAAATACCTGAGGACGTCTTTATGAAAATGGTACAGTCCTCGACCGAGTAAACGTGGTTCGACCTTGGGAATTTGAATTTAAGGTCGAACCATGTTTTGCGTTATACTTCGCATATGCGCGCGAAGCAACTGCGGCAGGGGATAACGATCGGGGTCTTGTTACTCGCTGCTTTCTGGCTCGTGTCGCTCATCTGGGGACTTGCCGGTAAGGCGCAGGTTGCCGTCACCGAGGCGCATGACGCGGAGCGGCAATTTCAGATGATCGAGGAACGTAAGGCGAAGCTCCAGGCAAGTCTCGCTGCGCTTGAGACAGAACGCGGGCAGGATGCGGCTATCCGCATGGCCTTTGGAGTTGCGCGTCCCGGAGAAGAAGTTATCGTAGTGGTGCCGCCGGCAACAACGGTGTCAACCTCGACTCCGCCCTGGTGGCAAAAGATATTAAACTGGTTTAAGTAGCCCTACTTCGCCCATGGGACTACGAAGGGCGCGCGGGTATGGTTCAATGGCAGAACATTTGCTTCCCAAGCAAAGGACCCGAGTCCGATTCTCGGTACCCGCACAGGTGACTAACGGACGGCAATTTTAGTGATATATACTTATAAGCGGGAGGTGTTTGACAGAAGATGAATGGAGCACATTTTCATTTATAAAGGAGTGCTACATGGGGAGAGGAAGGGATAAGAGAAGGTATATCGTACGATACCACCGGAGACGCGCATGGAATCGCGCAGGGCGCTTCGACAATCACCATATCGTTAATGCGGTCAACGGTGGACGGACGACGCTTGAAAATATGCTCAGATTGGATGTGAGGCGTCATGCGGCGTGGCATGTCCTGTTCGGAAACATGACGATTCGGCAGTCTGCAGTGGCACTTCTCCAGTGTGAGGAGTGGTGGCATGCGGGGTATAATCGTCACCACATCCCGAATCGCCTTGAGGGAACAACGATTGCAGGGCTACTTCGGATGAACGTCAGACTCCGAGCAGCATGGTACCTTCTTTTCCGAGGCAAGACGTATCGACAGGCAGCGGTACTGATTCTTTGCTGTCAGGAATGGAAGGAACGGACTCATGCCAGGCGGCAGAAGACTGCCGTAGTGATTTCGGCGGACACACTTCGACTCAGGTCGGGGACAAATGGCTAGGGGATGCCCGAGCCAGGCGACATGAGCCACGGATTCGAACGTAATTATGTTATATAGATCTTTTGTGCCCAGAAGAGCCGCACGAATGTGCGGCTCTTTGGTTTTTGATTGTGGTGTGGATAACTCCACATGGTATACTCGCTCCATAACCACCAGCACTATGGATAAACAAGTCACTATTTACAGCACCCCGACCTGTCACTTTTGCCAGATGAGCAAAGATTTCCTTAAAGAAAAGGGGATTACCTATACGGAGTTCGATGTCGCGCACGATCTCGAGAAGCGTCAGGAAATGATCCAGAAGTCCGGCCAAATGGGCGTACCCGTTATACTCGTTGGGGATGAACTTATTGTCGGTTTCGACAAGGAGAAGCTCGTGTCCACCCTTGGCGTTGTCGCATAAGCTTCAGCCGCTATATCTTCGAAGACTCGATACGCAGGTTCGTTCGGCGCAAAAGAATGTTAGATTACTAACGTTCTTTTGACCTCGCTTCGCCCTTGTAGTTCAACGGATAGAACTTCGCACCCCTAACGCGAAAATCCAAGTTCGATTCTTGGCAAGGGCACACAGGTGCTAGAATACACAGTACATGGATCCAGAGATTAAACGGCAGCTCGAGGAGATACACGCGCTTTCGAAAGATAATCATCGGATGTTGCGTGCGATACGGCGGTATCAGTGGGCCAGTTTTTTTGCCAGAATAATTATCTGGACTATCGTTCTGCTCCTGCCTCTCTATCTGTATCAGCAATATCTGTACCCCATCGTATCCAAGTTCTCTGCGGCGTCCACGACGACGACTTCAAACCTCTTCGGCCTTCCGACTTCCGTCGACATACAAAAGCTGATAAACTCTTACAAAGCTGGGCAACAATAGCCAGCTCTTTGCTTGGATAGCTCAGTTGGTAGAGCACTTCCCTGAAGAGGAAGGGGTCCCCGGTTCGAGCCCGGGTCCAAGCACTGCTTCGCTAAAGCTACGCAGTGCGCAGCACGCTAGCCCGCTTTGACACGCAGTTTCGTCTGCCGCTTTTTATCGAGCTTGGGGAGAACGATGGTTAAGAGACCGTCCTTAGCGCCTGCGGTGGCGGCGTCGACGTCGACTTCTTGTGGCAGCATAATAGTCCGAGAAAATGATCCCCAGAAGAGCTCGCGGGTGAAATAGTCAGGGCCGGCGATTTGCCCACGCTCCATGCGCGACCCCTCGATCTCGACCATATCACGGCTTATAGAAATATTGAGTTCGTCAGGGCGCACGCCCGCGACAAAGGCGCGAACGATAATCTCGTTCGCTGTCTGATGGACGTCGACGGGGAGTTGTCCTTCCCCTGCGGAGGAGACATCGTCATCGAGCGGTGCCGGCCGGTGCACGCCCTCGATCGCGTGTTCGCGTTCTCCCTTACGCACGGGTATCGTCGCGGTCGGGAGTTCCTCGTCGAAAGAGTCAAAGGCGTCGGAAGCAGAGGAGCCACCGGCAAGACGATCGAAAAACGAAAGTTTCATATTCATTGTGAGTAAGTGTTGTTAGGAAAATTGCGATACTGGAAATATTTTAGTACTTCAAATGCGGCAAAGAAGATAACCGCCACCATCCATACGAGAAAGAATGCGACAAGCGCAGTCGAAGTACCCTGCTTGATAATAAGCATGTTGAACGCAGTATGCAACGTGATGGCAAGTATAACTCCGAGTGCAGCGGCGATAGCACGTGCCAGCGGACGGAATTTTGCCGAGAATGCGAACGCAAGACCGATCGCCGCCGAGGCGATAACGTGCAGCAGCGTGGAGCCCAAGAAACGCAAATCGCCGGTGAAGACGCTCATGGCGAGTTGACCCTCCGAGAGCGGTGCGACAAGGAATAGCATGTTTTCCGCTGATGCAAAGCCGAGGGCGACGGTAATCATGTAGATGACGTAATCCGGCGTCTCGTCGACGGCACGACGCCAGAGGATGAACGCCGCCGCCATGATGTATTTCAGAACTTCTTCGATGAGCGCCCAGCTAATGATCGTATCGAGCCCGCGGGCCTGGAGAGCGCAGGCGAGGAACGGATCGATAGCGAGGCGCGTGCAGGCCCATTGTTCAAGCGGGAGCGCGAGCGGCACCGCAATCATGCCTGTCACGAAAGCGAAGGAGACGAGGAGCTTCGGTTCTGGATGCCGCGCATCCTCTCTGAGTAAGAAATAAAGCCAAATAAGGGAGGGCAGAAGTCCTCCGAGAAATGCATAGCCGAGCGTCGTCGCGGTCATGCATGTATTGTAGCAGGCCGCATCGCTGGCTCACTCCGGCCACTTCGCGATCATCAGAAATTCCGAATCTCTCGTCGGCATGGATTGGTATATCTCCTCCGTCACAAATGGCATGAAGGGATGGAGGAGTCGGAGTGTGCGGTCAAACAGTGTGAGCAAGAGCGCCTGTCGCGACGCCTTTGCAGGCGCGTCGGACCCACTCAAAATAGGCTTTGACTCTTCCAGGATTTTATCGGCGAGCTCGTGCCACGCGTAGTGATAGAGCTTATCGGCCGCGAGATAGATACGGTATTCTTCGAGGTCCTTAGTAACGTCTTGCGTGAGCGCGTCGCATTCAGTCAATAGCTCATGCTCGCGAGGCGAAAGATGGTCGCGCTCCGGGCCGCTAGGCCAAGTCTTATTACCATTTTTCTCCTCGTTCGCATTCGCCAAAACAAACCTCGCAATGTTCCAGAGCTTATTCGCGAAATGTTTATAGCCCTTTATCTTGTCGTCGCTGAGGCGCATGTCAGTGCCAGGTGTGTTACCGACCACGAGTGTCATGCGTGCGGCGTCCGCGCCAAACTTTTCGACGATATCGATCGGATCAGCGCCGTTGCCGAGCGATTTCGAAAATTTCTGGCCCTTAGCGTCACGAATGATGCCGGTGAAGTACACAGTTCGGAAAGGGATAGTGTTCAGTGCAAACTCGGTCATGAGAATCATGCGAGCAATCCAGAAGAAGATGAGTTCATACGCCGTGACGAGAACGTCCGTAGGGTGGAAGCGCTCTAGATCAGCGGTATTGTCCGGCCAGCCAAGCGTGGAGAACGTCCACGACCCGGAGGAGAACCATGTGTCGAGTGTATCTTCGTCCTGCGTCCATCCCTCGTCAGCAGGTGCAGCACCGACCACAATTTCCTCCCCCTTGTACCAGACGGGCACGCGATGCCCGTACCATATTTGCCGACTGATACACCAATCGCGCAGATTTTCGATCCAGTGGACGTATGTCTTCTCGAAGTGTTCGGGCATCATTGCGATTGATCCAGATCTCACTGGATCAAGCATCATCTCCTTCAGCGTCTTGTTGCGGCCCAGTATCTCTTTATTCACTTCGACGAACCACTGCAGTTTCGGTAAGGGTTCAATGACGCCACCCGTACGTTCGGCTGTCGCGACGTTTTGCTGAATGTCTTTTGTTTTTTCGAGCAATCCTTCGTTCGTGAGCCACTCGACAACTATTTCGCGAGCATCAGTGGTCTTTTTCCCCTCGAGGCAGCCTGAAACGGTCATCTTTGCATACTCGTTGATCACCATGACCTCGTGTGTGAGCGCGTGTCGCTCGGCAATGTCCCAGTCGATGTGGCTATGGGCAGGAGTGAGGCCCACCGCGCCCGTCCCGAAGGCCGGGTCCACCTCCTTGTCAGCCACGATTTTTATGTGGATTGGAACGTCGCAGAAGACCGCATCAAATTCTTTTCCAACATATGATTGGTACCGTGCATCATCGGGATGCACAGCAACCGCAACATCTCCCACCTTGGTCTCGGGTCGCGTCGTCGCGATAGGGATGGGGAAGTCTTTGCTATAGCGGAAGGTATAGAGCTTCGCCGGACGTTCTTCGTACACAATTTCATCATCAGAGATCGTCGTCTGGCCCTTCGGATCCCAATTCACTATGCGATTGCCGCGATATATGAGCCCCGCATCGTACATATGCTTAAAAAGGGTATTTACCGCACGATTGCGCGTATCATCGAGCGTGAACGCTTCCCGTGACCAGTCGCAGGATGCTCCCAGCACGCGAATCTGCTTCTCTATAGTCGAACGACTTTCCGCGACAAATGCGTCAATGCGCTTCAGTAACTCATCGCGTCCGAGGTCGTGGCGGCTCTTCCCTTCTTTTTTTGAAATTTCTTTTTCTACTTTTGATTGTGTGGCAATGGCGGCATGATCGGTTCCGGGGAGCCAGAGCGTAGCGAATCCGCACATGCGCTTGTAGCGGATCAGAATATCCTGAATGGTAAGACCGAGCGCGTGGCCCATATGGAGGACGCCGGTCGCGTTCGGCGGTGGCATCATTATCGTGAATGGCTGCTTGTTTGAGCCTTCCGGAAGATTATCAGGGTTGAAATAGCCGCTCTTCTCCCACTCAGCGTAGATGCGTCCCTCGGTGGCCGAGGGATCAAAAGGTTTCAAGAATTTCTCCGGCATTGCCTACAAAATATACCACCACACCAACTTTGACGCATTCCTATGACAAATGGAGGTTTCCGTTCGCTTTGATTGTGACTGGATCGGCAAATTCCTTTCGGAGTGCACGGAAGTACCCTGCTAGTCCGATCATGATAGCGTTATCCGTCGTGAGAGATGCAGCGGGGATACGTAGAGATACGTGAGGATGTTCACCATCAGCAGCGATTTGAGCTGTGAAAACGCGACGAATTTGGGTATTTGCCGAGACGCCGCCGCCAATGACCAGCGTCTGCGCACCCGTCTCTTCGAGCGCGCGCGATGTCTTCTTCCAGAGCACGTCAGCGACGGCGTTTTCGAATTCGTGGGCAACAAGCATTTTCTGCTCCTCGGTGATAGATGGGTATTTTTTTAAGAGGTTGAGCACAGCCGTCTTTAGTCCTGCAAATGAAAAGTCGCAGTTCGCGTCGTGAATCATCGGTCTCGGAAGCTTGAATTCTAAGGTCGAACCTTGGGAATCTGAATTAAGGTTCGACCTTACTGATTCGGCGAGACGCGAAATTTCGGGACCGCCCGGGTACGGGAGTTCGAGCATGCGCGCGACCTTGTCAAAGGCCTCGCCCACAGCATCATCACGCGTCTGCCCGATGAGTTCATACGTGAGCCAGTCTTTCATGAGCACAAGCTCAGTGTGTCCACCGGAGATAAGGAGCGCGAGCACAGGCATTGCGACGTCCTCGATTACCAATGGACCGTCTTGTTGCGGGGCGAGCGCAGCCATAATGTGCCCTTCCATATGGTTCACGGCAACGAGGGGCTTATTCCAAAGAAGCGCGAGCGCTTTGGCGAAGTTAATGCCGACCCAGAGAGCAGGTTCGAGTCCGGGTCCAGATGTGACCGCTATTGCATCTATCATCGGCGGTTCGCATTCACCGAGGAATTCAAGAAACGCTGCAGCGAGGCCGGTTTCTCGCGCCAAGAGCTCAGAAATCCTGGCGCGCATTTCGTCGGGAATCTCCTGCTTGTCTTCACACAGTAACTCCGCCTCCTCGAGTGCTGCTTCGAGAATCGGCACAAGATTCTTTGCATGCTCGCGCTTCGCAAGCGCAGGGAAGACGCCGCCGTATTGTTTGTGAATCTCTATCTGCGAGAGTAGCGTATTGCCGAGAATCGTGAACTCAGCACGATTCTCATTGCGCGCACACTCTAGTATCGCTATCGCGGTCTCGTCGCAGCTGGTCTCAATCGCGAGGATTTTCATCTTTTTTCTCGACGGGTTCCCATGGAACTGCCGTACCAAACGGGATTCTAAATCCAGCTGCGGCCGGGTGGCCATTCCCGCCATATTTCCGAGCCAGTGCGGACACGTCAACACTCCCATCACTTCGGAGCGATACTCGGAGGCCGGTCGCGTCCGCAGAAATAATGAGCGCGAGTGGCGGTTTTTCAAGCGCGAGAGTATGCCCCGTATCGCTTATAAATTCCCCAAAGGAGCTCGCCAGATAGCATTCATATCCTTCAAATCGCACAAGCTCAGCATGAAGAATCCCCGTGTCGACTATGTGCTTGTGATATTGAGCAAAGAGCGTTCCCGTCGCAATAATGCGCTCGTGTTGCGAGGGATCGTCCATTTCGCGTACCAATGTCTCCCAGTGTTCAAATGAGCTTAGTGGGAACGTATACGTATACGCAAGTATTTCGCGTGAATGAGGCAATGCGAACTGGTAGAGGTCACCATCCTCGACGTACGTTAGGAATGTCGGTACTGGCGTTGTCGCATGAAAGTAATTCCACGCGATAATCGCGCCTGAATGAGAAGGATCGAAAACACCTGGAAATCTCGTCGCAACGTCGCGCACGCCCTCATGGTGGTCGAGAACCGTGATGGACTTCGCTTTGTCCGCGATTGCGTTCATAACGCTCTGCGGATAGCAGAAATCGATAAAATACAAATCCTTTCCTTCAAGATTGGTGGGGATTGGACGATTATGTTTGACAGGAATGTACTCTGCACTATCGCCGAATTTCTTCCACGCCGCATACGCACCTCCTGAACCGTCCGGGCAGCTCGCGTGGTATAAGACCGCTATTTCTTTAGAATGCATTGACTTCAGTCTACCCTTTACCGCATAAAACGCACGTAGATGCCGGCGGGAATAACACGCTCTGAGGAAGACTCCTTAATATGCAATTCTCCCGACTCTCCGTCTGTCGGACCAAAGGCGCTCTCGACTGCCTGCGTAAAAGAGCGTGGGGCGTAGCCCGCGGCGTAGCCGTTTACGAGGAAGAATGAGCCCGGCGCTTCCGATAATAATTTTTTAAGAGTATTGAGCAATTTTGGAAGGTCCTCTTCGATTTTCCACACTTCGCCCTTTGCGCCGCGACCGAATGCCGGCGGGTCGAGAATGATGCCATCGTATTTTGCGTCCCGCCGGACCTCGCGCTTAACGAACGCGAACGCATCATCCGGTATCCAGCGAATAGCATCTTCTGATATTTTTGAAAGTCGTGCATTCTCGTGCGCCCAATCGAGCGACTGCTTCGATGCATCGACATGCGTGACATGCGCCCCAGCTTGTGCGGCGACAATGCTCGCGATACCCGTATAGCCGAAGAGGTTGAGCACGTTTGGAATGTAGGACATCGGAAGTCCCACATCTGATGTGGGACTTCCGATGTCCTTAACGTGATCCTTAATCCAAACCCAATTCGGTGCCTGCTCGGGAAAGATACCGGTATGTTTGAAACTCGTGAGGCGCGCGTTGAAATGCGCATCGTTCCATGAAAGTTCCCATGACTCCGGTACAGATTTTTTTATATTCCATCGGCCCTGCCTATCGGCAGGCAGGCCTTTCTTGTCCGGTCCGCCAGCTGGCGGAGCAAAAGTGGCGTGTGCATCGTCCCAGAGTTCCGGTCGCTGTTTCTTCCAAATGGCTTGCGTTTCGGGTCGCGCGAGGAGTATGTCGCCGAAGCGTTCGAGTTTCATGTTGTCGCCCGAGTCAAGCAACTCGTAAGAGCTCCACGGGAGCGCGACAAGATGTTCGTCGTTTTTCATCATAGCGCCTCCGGGTGTTTTCGCGACCATTCGTAGAAGACGATCGCTCCAGAGACAGCTGCATTCAATGATTCTGTGCGCTTGTGCATCGGGATAGAGAGCGTAACGTCGCATGTCTCAAGCGTCTTTTCCCGGACGCCTGTGCCCTCGTTCCCGACAACAAACGCACTCGGCGCGTTGAATGTCTCGGTGCCGAGCGATGTGGTACCGTGCATCGCGAGTCCGTAAATCCAGAATCCGTGCTGTTTCAGCACCTGCAATGCGTGGTTCACATTGCTGATTGAGACGAGCGGGATGCGGAAGGCCATTCCGGCAGAACTCTTCACAACCGCGCCGGTGACGCCTGCCTGATTGTGTTCTGGAATAAGCACGCCGGAGAGGCCAAAGCCAGCGGCCGAGCGGATAATGGCGCCAACATTGTGAGGGTCCTGGACTTCACCAAGGACTGCCACCGCAGGATTCCGACTTGTGTCCAAGGTCTTAAGAAAATCATCGAGCGACATAAGCAGGGAAGCAGGATCCATCGTCGCGATGACGCCCTGGTGCGCGGTGTCCCTCCCCACGAGTTCTTTGCCCTTGCCGGTCGCTAGTTCGGCGGTAGGGATATTGTGCTTTGTGAGAAGCGTCCTCAATTCAGTGTCATGCAGGTCGCGTGCGAGAAATACTTTGCGAATGACCTGCGGCGTATTCTGAATAGCCTCGGTAAGCGCATGCTTCCCGTATATATAAATCTTCCCTCCACTCGCGGGTTTGCCCCGTAAAGGTTCACGCCTTTTTGCGTGTTTGATATGTTTGCCGAATTGCCTTTTGGCTCGCATGTGCGCGGTATAGGACTTGAACCTATAACATCCACAACGTCAATGTGGCGCTCTACCAATTGAGCTAACCGCGCAGTTATTGGAATATATCATATTAGAAAAGGTTTGCCTGTCCAACTCAACTTGTAGCCCTACGGGGAATCGAACCCCGATTTACGCCGTGAAAGGGCGCTGTCCTAGCCGTTAGACGATAGGGCCGTTACATCAACTTATCATTTCCGCGCCGAAATGCTAGGATAGCGAACACGGGAGAGGTGGCAGAGTCTGGTCGAACGCGCTGGTTTCGAAAACCAGTAAGGGCGAAAGCTCTTCGTGGGTTCAAATCCCACCCTCTCCGCCAGGAATTTTAGGTAGTTGCGAAAATTTAATCGATGCGTGTGGTATCGTTCAATTTATGAAGAAAGTCGCAATCGTCGTCTCAGTTATTGCTTTGGGATTAGTCGCTCTCTTAGTTGTAGATTCGCTTAGTGATTATCTTGTTGATATATATTACCCAACCAGCGCCTGCGGTTCTTCTGGTTCGTCCATTGAGGCGACCAATATAGAGTGCACATGTTCAGGTTTGAAGCTATCAAAAAGTGTCCTCGGCTATACCAATAGCATTTGTATCGGGAAGCGCACTAGTATTACGTGCTGGAATCGCAATAATCCAAACAGAATCAAACAACTTGTGGCCTGTCCAGGATAAAGTATTGTTTGCGACCCGTTACTGCCTCTTTACCCAGAGATAGATATCTTCAATCGCCTTAACGCCGTCGCCTGCAGCAATATTATTTTGGTGATAGAGCTCATCGGTGCAATCTCCCGCAGCCCAAACACCCTCGATATTCGTGCGCTGATTGTGAGGGTCGACCTTGATGCGCTTTAGCGGATCGAGCTCGACGAGCTTCTCGGCAAAGTCGGTATTCGGGATTACGCCCGCCTCAACGAAAATGCCTGAGGCCGATATCTTTTTAATTTCATCCGATTCTGTATCAGTATAGGTGAGGCCGGTAACGAATTTGTCACCCAGTACCTCGACAGGCTCGGCACACGTAATAACGCGCATGTGTGGATAAGCAAAGACCTTTTCCACTGTGACCGGATCGGCCTTGAATTCCTTGTGTCGATGAATGAGCGTTACCGATTTTGCATATGCGAGAAGTTGCACCGCGGTCTCGAAGCCCGCGTTGCCGCCGCCCACCACCACGACATCCATATCCGCGAAGAGAGGGCCGTCACAGGAGGCGCAATAGGTGACGCCCTTGTTCTCAAAAACGTCTGCACCGGGGACAGTGAGCTTGCGGCGCCCGGCGCCAGTGGCAATAAGGACTGCCTTCGCAGCAAATGTTTTGTCCCCACCAGTCTTCACGCTAAATCCACCATCAGTCTTTACGAGTGAGGTAACTCTTTCGCCGAGCGCGAGGGTCATGATCTGGTCTTTAACAGCATCAAGGTGCGTGCGAAACGATTTCGCGAGATCAGTGCCGCTCACCATCGGCGTACCGATCCAGTTCTCTATACCTTCTGAGACACTCGACTGCCCGCCGATTTCTTTTGCGATGAGCACAGTCGTGAGGCGTTTGCGCGCCGCATACACGCCGGCGGCGACTCCTGCTGGGCCGCCGCCAATTATTATCAAATCAAACATATGAGAAGGGAATAGGTGATAGGTTTTAGGGTATAGTGCATCGTTGCATTCTACTACAACCTATTCCCTACAACCTAGTTCCTATTTTTTGTGTCTACGCAGAAATGCCGGAATAGCACCCCATGCGTCGTCGTCTTCAGGAGAAGGAGGCGCGTCTTCGCGCTTGTGGGGCATCGCCGTCACTATAGGTCCCTCCATATCAATCGAAATAGGAGTTTCTTTTTTCATTTCAAATTTATTCTTATCGTCGATATCTTCCTTCGCCGTTTTCTCGGTCTCTTTTCTTTCATCACGCTTCAGGATCTCATGATAGATGCGACCGCGCTCCTCCTCACGTTGTTCAACCGGCTGAGCGAAGAGGGAACGTTCGAGTCCAGAGTGCGACGCGTGCGCGGCGCTCTCAGGGAAGCCAGTAGCGATGACAATAATGCGGAGACTGCCCTTCTTGAGCTTCTCATCGCGCATGATGCCGAAGATAACCTTCGCATTCTTCTCGACTGACTCGCTGATGACCTTGGCGGCTTCCTGCACCTCCATGATGCCGAGATCGTCAGAGCCGGCGACGACGAACAGGACGCCCTTTGCGCCGCTGATGGAAACGTCAAGCAGTGGGGAATTAACAGCCTGTTGCGCGGCATCTCGAGCGCGCTCATCGCCTTCGGCAATGCCAATGCCCATGAGCGCGGGGCCTGCCCCCTCCATAATCGCCTTAATATCATTGAAATCAGTATTGATTTCACCGGGTGTCGTGATGATGTCAGAGACACCCTCGACTGCTTGGCGGAGAATCTCATCGCACATAGCGAATGCGCTCTTTGCCGATGTCTGCATGTCGACGATCGCAAGGAGTTTATCATTTGGAATGACGATGAATGCATCGACTTCTTTTTTTAGTTCGGCGAGACCGCGCTCGGCAATATCTTTACGCTGCGCTCCTTCAAATGAGAACGGCTTCGTGACAACCGCGATGACGAGCGCGCCGATCTCCTTCGCGATCTTTGCGACAACGGCCGAAGCACCCGTACCCGTACCGCCGCCCATGCCGCACGTGATGAATACCATGTCGCTGCCCGAGAGGGCCTCTTGGATCTCCTGGCGTGTCTCTTCCGCTGCTCGCTTCCCGAGCTCAGGATTCATGCCCGTACCGAGGCCGCGGGTCAGATTCTTGCCGATATGGATCTTGCGTTTGGCGAGCGATCGGTGGAGATCCTGTGCATCAGAATTGACGGCGATAAATTCGACGCCGCGCACCTTCGAATCGATCATGTGGTTAATCGCGTTCTTACCCGAGCCGCCGACTCCAACGACGCGAATCCTTGCGAATGTTTCTATTTCGGGTTCAACGCGCTTTGACATATCAGGGTCTTGTAAGGCCCATCATAGCAGAGCCACGCAATATGCAAATATTGACAATAGAGGGAATGTAGGCCGCTGTTCAAGGAAGGAATTGACGGAAAAATTTTCCAAAGTGCGCGCTCAGACTCTTTTTTGGTGCACGGGTATCTCCCGTGAGTCCCCAGAGCGCCAGACCGTAGGCGACAGCCCATGTCGCATCACGAATCTTCGTATCCGTCGAGAGACGAAACTCCGCGAGACGTGCGGGAAGCTTCAACGATCCTTTCGCGACGTCCGTGACAGATCCGACGCCAGCTCCGCCGCCGGAGATGATGATGCCAGCGGGCAAAGGACTGCGGCGCGCAAGCGATTTTAAATGTTTATCGATGAGCGTGAACATGGTGAGCAGTCGATTCTCGATCATATCGTCAACCTTTTTACGCGGATACATTTGTCCGGAAAGTCTTTTCAGCTTCACGCGTTCCGCTTCGTCGAGTGATATGCGTAAGCCGAGAGCGATGTCATCAGTGATTTGGCTCGAGCCCATGGGGAAGACTTTGACCGACACAGGAATACCTTCGTCATATATCACTATGGAAATGGTCTCTGCACCGATATTAGCGAGCACGCAGCCCTTCATTTTCTGATCGCCTTCGAGGAGCACGTAGGAACCGGCAAGGGGAGACGCCATTTGGTCGATAATTTCAATATCGGCGTCCTCGACGGCCTCGGCGAGGGCTTCCTCGTGCTGGGCGAGACAGGTTATAAAAAGGTAATCTACTTCGAGACGCACGCCTTTCATACCGACTGGATCACCGAGCACCTTCGTTCTATCGACGCGATACTCGAGTGGGATGCTGTGAAGAACGTGCCGATTGAGAAATCCAGGTGCAGCCGCTTCACGCGCCACCTTGGCTGCTTTCTCGAGGTCGAGCGTGGTTATCTCTTGATCGGCGCGCGAAATAATGACACTGCCCGACGCCCGTGCCTCGTCGAGTGAGATGCCGCCGACCGCAAGGAAGCCGGCGCGTATCGGCACACGCGCGATAGACTCCGCCTGCCGCTTGGCCTCGCGGATGCTCGTCGCGACTTCTTCCTTATTAACAATGTACCCATGCCGCAAGCCCTTTGATTCTGCGAGGCCGGTACCGAGAACGCGCAATGTTCGTCCTTCGCGTTTATCAGCAACTTCTTCAACCACGACCAGTTTTACCTGGTATGTGCCGATGTCGATTCCGGTTGCGATTCGTCGAGACATTTGGTGAGGTGCGAACACGACCCTTGGCACTTGCCTGCGCAGGCAAAAATTTAGCCAAGAGCTTTTGCTCGCATTGCTCCATGGTAGCGCCATGAGCCCTCCCTTCCAAATGCAGTAAACCGTGGATAAATAAAAGGAGGACAAAATTGCGTTCATTCATGCCAAATCGCGGCGACTCGGTCGCCGCTTCAGAAAGGCAGATGATGATCTCGCCGCTTTTCGTCCCCACCTCATAGGAGAGTACATTTGGTATGTACGATTTGCTCCGCAAACTTTGATTCAGAGAGCGCGCTTTCGTAGCGCCGACAAAGACAAGTGAGACTTCCCAACCGGGGAGAACGGCATCGGAAACAGTAGAAAAAGGAACGCCCGTCAAGACTTTCAGATTCTGGCGGGTAAAATTCTTTATCGAAACTCTGACGACCCCTTTTCCCATTCGTCTAGCGCTTGCCGCGCACTTTTTTAGCAGCGGGGTCGATTTTCCCAAGCTTTACGAGCTCGTTGTAATTCTCACGGCGGGTCTTAGAAATAAGGGCGCGCTTGTGGCCGACATTCTTCGAGAGAGCACGCTTCCAGTAGCGATTGTCGCGCACTTCGCGCACGAGGCCGAGGTCCTGCGCGCGGCGGGTGAAACGACGAATAAGCGCAGAAGAACTTTCGTTCTTCCCGCGCACCACTTCCACTCGCGTACCGGCTGTCATTGTATTGAGATTCTAGCACACCACAACCTAAATTGTCTACGCGACCGCCTTCAGACGTTCGGCGAGGCCTTCGAGCGGAAGGATGGTTTCTTCTTGGGTCTGACGGTTACGCAGGATCGCCGAGTTCTCGAGCGCTTCTCTGCGTCCCATTATGAGGAGATAAGTACTCGCGCTTTTCTCAGCGATACTTAATTGCTCGGTGAGGGACTCAATACCGATATGTTGGGCAAGCGGAACGTGCGCTCGTTTGAAATCTTCTGCGAGACGGATCGAGTGGCGCTTGGCTTCGTCGCCAATGTGGATGAATGAGAAGCGCAAACGGGGCAGAGAAGCTTTCTTCACGGCCGATCCTTCGCTCGCAATCTGGAGTACTGCGCCGATCGCCGAGAATGGTGCCGCGGGAAAAAAGCGACGTGCGAGATCGCTATAGCGCGAGCCCCAGGCGACTCGCTGCCCGTCGACGACGAGCTCGAAGCAGGCATCACTCCATACGCCGCCGCGGCTGATCAAGTTGCGCGCGAGTTCATAGGGCGTTTCCGTCATCTCGAGATACTCAAGCAAGTCTTCAAAACGCTTGCGGCTCGCGTCCGAGAGATGTTCGATTGGCGATGGCAAATCTTCTACGCATTCGCGGGCTATGGCGATCTCGGCGGCGAGGAAGGCGTCTTCCTTAGCAGAAGTGACGCATTCTTCCGGCAGTGTTGCCGCGCGCTTCTTAAAGTAGTTCGTGAGTTCGCGTGCATATCGCGCGCGGGTCTCTTTGTCGCCCATCGAGTTGATACGGATCGACGGTTCGGAGTGGAAGAGGTCGCGCGTAAGCGCAAGGAGCGCGCGGATCACGACAGCGTCCGCGAGTGCACGGTCTGCACCGAGCGCGTGGAATTGTATTGTAGCTTTCTTTGGTGCGGGGCGGCCCTGTGCAATATTCGTATGCCAAATGAAAAGCGGCTGTCGTGCTGTCGGAGCACACGCGGCATTGCGGCATTGCTTCAAAAAATGTACGACGGTGTCCGCAATGGGGTCGAGCACGAGATCGGCGAGCATTAGAGCGTCGTTTGCATTCGTGCGCGCACTGCCGCGTGTCTTGCTTGTCAGCGTTGCGAGAGGAATGAACCCATAATATTGACCGACGGCCCGTGCCTTACTCACTAGTTCCTCCGCCGGAATAATCGAGCGCATCATGGTGCCGGGACAGTTGAAGTGCTGGAGGTTGAGCTTAGTGCGTAGGTCGCATCGCCCGGGAAGAAGCCAACCTGTGCGAGCGGCAGAAGCCGCAGATCAACTCGGCCGATGATGTCTTTTGCAGGCAATGCGCCCCACACGCGCGAATCGGAACTGTTGGGACGATTATCACCCATGACGAAATACTCGTCTTGATTGAGTGTGACATTCTTGGTATACGTCGCATCTTCATTCACGAGATAGGGCTCGTTGAGCGCCAAATTATCTCCGTCGCCTGTGGCGATCGTGACAACTCCATGATCGATGGAAACCGTATCGCCGGGAAGTCCAATAATGCGCTTAATGTAGAAAATAGAAGGATTATTCGGATAGCGAAAGACGATGACATCGCCGCGCTCGGGTGAACGAAAGTTGTAGACGAGTTCGTCGACGACAAGGTAGTCGAGATTCCGAAACGTGGGGTGCATTGATTCGCCGTCGACAATAAATGGCGACACCACGAAGACGCGAATCGGGATGACCACGATGACAATAAGGAGCGCGAGCATGAAAAGATCCTTCAAGAGACCCTTTCCAGTATCTTGCATGTGCGCATTGTACTCGTACTGCAAACGCACGCAAGCCCAGCACTAAAATCTTCAGTGGTGGGCAAGTATTGTGTTAGAGTTGCTGCATGTCACTCGTCATCGTCGGTCTCGGGAACCCGGGAAAAGAATATGAAAAGACGCGACACAACGCGGGGAGAAGCGCGGTAGAGCTTTTCGCAAAGCAAGAGGAGTTCGATGAGTTTGTTTTTAATAAAAAAGCGAACTCACTCGTCTCAAAAGGTGTAGTGAAAGGAGAAAAAATGGAACTAGTACTTCCAGAGACGATGATGAACCTCTCCGGCAAAGCCGTTAGCGTGTTTGTGAAGAGTCCGAAGGCTGCAAAAAACTTGCTCGTGATCCACGATGACCTCGATTTGCCGCTCGGCACGATCAAAATGGTTGTCGGGAGGGGGAGTGGCGGTCACAAGGGCGTTGAGAGCGTCATGCGTACGATCAAGACAAAAGATTTTGTGCGTCTACGTATCGGCGTCTCAGCAGCGGGCAAGAAGAATCAAGCGAGAAAAGTCTCGGGCGAAGAAAAAGTCATCAAGTATGTAATCGGCAAATGGAAACCGGGCGAAGAAGCAGCATTTAAAAAAGTATTGAAGAAAGCTGCCGAAGCCGTGCGCCTCTTCGCTACTGAAGACGTCGCCACCGCCACTCAGTTCGCCAACACGCGTTAATAATTTTAATCCATGAAGAATTATTTGATAGCTGGAACAATAACGGTGTTATCAATCGGGATTAACATCATTTTTACTTCATACAAATGCGGCCCCACTTTGGTGGTTTAACCGCACTAATTTTACTTGTTTCGATTGCGTTAATTTATTTGTCGTTTAGACATGATGATGCTAGTAAACCTATAACAGTTTCACACAAGTATTTAAGTCTTGGAATTATCATTGCTTTTGCGCTATTTATTTTCCTATTGCAACAGGCATTTCCATTATTTGTATAAATCGGTTGCAAAATCACCCGTGCGATTTCTAATGGACTTACGATGTCCATAAATGGTGAAGGGAGCCGGCATTTCAATCTTAGAAAAACGAATTCACACCTGCCCCCATAAGAAGGATCATGATGATTAACACGCTGCAAGAGAGTATGGCAAACCAGACAATTCTTCTGATGGACGGAATGAAATATGAGAAAGCAAGAGGAGTAAGGACAGCTGCAAGTAATGACGTAATTTTGCTTAGGTTAACATATTGATCACCAGCGTATATTTTCCAAATCTTATTGCTAACGGTGATAACGCCGATCATTCATGCCCATGAAAGAAGGAGAATAATAAAAAAATAAGTTCTTTGTTTCATCAAAATATTATAGCATAGCATTGGACACGGCCGCGGTGGAGCCGCGGCCGTGCAAGCGTTCTTACGAACGAAATCATTACTTCTTCGCAGTGTACGTGAGCGTCACGCGCTGTCCCTTCGGTCTGCGGATATCAGATGTACTTAAAAAAGGAACCGCCCCTTTACTCGGGGCGGCGCGGCTGAGGCAGGCGGACACTCTTGTTCGGCATGTGCTTAGAGGCCGAGACGCTTCTTGATTCGAAATCGCATTCGCCGAAGCCTTTATTTCTTCTTTCCGGTATAGGTGAGCGTCATACGCTGTTCCTTCGGGTCGAAGAGAGTAATCGTAAAGGGGTACGTCTTCCCGAGCTCGAGCGTCTCGCGCAGCTGTGCAGGAGAGGTGAACTCACTTACGTGCACAAGGCCCGCAACACCCTCTTCGATCGAAGCGAGCGCGCCGTGCTTATTGTACTTGATAATAACGCCCGGCACTTCCATGTCCTTCTTGTAGCGCTCGCCGGCCGTGTGCCACGGGTTCTCCTTTAGCGCCTTGATCGAGAGCGAGACTTTACCTTCCTTGATTTCAATAACCTTGACCTTGACCGCATCACCGACGGCGAAGAGTGTGCGAGGATCCTCGACGAGGCCCCAGTCGATCTCGCTGATATGCACGAGACCCTCGAGTCCGGACTCAAGCTTCACGAAGACGCCGAAGTCGACGACACCGGTGACCTCGCCCTGCACAACGTCGCCCACTTGATATTTATCGATGAGTGATGCTTTCTCTTCCGCTTCGTTTTCAGTGCGTTCAGAGAAAATAAGTTTTCCCTCTTTCGCGTCGGCCGTGATGATGCGAACTGAGAGCGGGTGTCCGACGAGGCGCATGAGCTCGCCGAGAATCTTCTCCTTATCACCTTCAGGAACGCGAGGGTAGTGCTCCTTCGCGAGCTGTGACGCGGGAAGGAACCCGGCGATGCCCTGCCAGGTGAGAATAAGGCCGCCTTTGTTGGCCTCTTCGACCGTGAGATTGTACGGAGTCTGCGCGACAATCGCCTGCTCAGCCTCGCCCCAAATGGCCGCCTGGCGAGCCTCCTTGAGCGACAACTCGATATAGCCCTCGCGTCCGGCGGGGTCAATGACTTTTGCGCTGATAATGTCGCCCTGGTTAGCCTTACGCAGGACGTCAGCGGCGTTCAAATATTCACGACCATAGATGATGCCGGTACCAAAGGGTGGCAGGTCGACATACACGCGGCCGCGGCTGATGGCAATAATCGTGCCCTCGACGAGGTCGCCCGTCTTCGGCGGTGTTTGAATTTCCTCAAGGAAGGCCTCCATGGGGTGCCCTTCGGCAAGGTGGATAGTAGGAACCGGAGCTGCTTTTACGGCCGGAGTCTCATCAGGCATATATTAAGCGGTGGGGATTTTCCGAGACGGTGCTCCAACCTACTGTCGGGGTGTTAGCCGGCTCGTATTTCTCCCGCACGCAACGTGAATACTATAGCAAATAAAGGTTAAAAATGCTACAATACACGCAATGGTTATCACCCATCATGGAGGGCAATGCTTCAAAGTGACATTTGGCGATCTGACCCTTGTTTTTGACCCTATTGCGAAGGGCGCGACCCTGCCGTCAGTGCGTTTTGGCACGGATATCGCGCTTGTCTCACGTGATTACCCGGATATGAACGGTGTTGAAGAGGTGTCCTACGGCGAGAAGAAGCCGTTTGCGATCCTCGGGCCCGGCGAATATGAGCGGCAGGACGTCGTCGTCCAAGGGTTCCTTTCTAGGAGCGCATACGGCCTCGCCAAAGACGCGAAGGATGCCGTCAACACAATATATAGTGTTCAGCTCGAGGATATGACCCTCGTACATTTAGGCGCGCTCGTCGATACCGAGCTTCCGAAGGAAGCGCGCGAAAATATCGATGACATCGATGTGTTGTTCGTGCCGATCGGCGGGAAAGGGGTTCTCTCGCCCTCCGCCGCACATGAGCTTGCCGTATCGCTCGAACCGAAAATCATCGTGCCGATGCATTGGAGTGGTATCGGTCAGCAAGGTGCGCTCGAAGCCTTTTTGAAGGAAGCTGGCAATGGGAGTGAGACGGTCGATAAGCTCACACTGAAGAAAAAGGATCTGGTCGGTCGAGATGGGAGTATAGTGGTGATTACTCCCCATTAGCATCATTTTTACAATGAAAACGCTTTTTGATCATCTCGAGAATATAAAAGGGAAGCCGCGTCACGTGCGCAAGCGGATCGCGTTTGGGTCAGCGATCGGGGGCACTTCACTTGTCGCGCTAGTGTGGCTCGTGGCCTCCCTCTCAGCAGGAGCGTTCGCGATTCAAGGGAGCTCATTTGCTACGAGTGCGGGTCAAGGTTCTCTCCAAGTGGCGGGCGCTTCGAATATGAATAGCGGCGCAGATAAAAATCTTGCGGGCGCCGCGGCCGCACTTACGAACGATTCGTCTCTGCCAGCGCGCATCGAGATCGTAAACGTCGCCTCGTCGTCGCCAGTCCAAGGTGAGAGCGAGCGGACGATATTGCCGTTTTAATGTTGTACTAGGAATCTCATGGCCCGCGGAAAAGAGAGCAGGGAGAATGATGCAGTGACTCCAGTCGCCGCAAATGTCATACATCAGCCGATAGTGTCGGAGATGCGTCAGTCGTACATCGACTACGCGATGACTGTTATCACGGAGCGCGCGCTCCCGGATGTTCGCGACGGATTGAAGCCAGTGCATCGCCGCATTCTCTACGCAATGAAGGACATGGGGCTCGTACCGGGAGCGAAGTTCCGCAAGAGTGCGACTGTGGTTGGCGAAGTGCTTGGTAAATACCACCCGCACGGCGATATCGCCGTCTATGACTCGATGGCGAAGATGGCGCAGGAATTCTCTCATCGCTATCCGCTCGTGCTCGGTCAAGGCAACTTCGGCTCAATTGACGGAGACTCGCCGGCCGCGATGCGTTACACCGAAGCCAAAATGTCGCGCATCGGCGAAGCGCTGCTCACCGATCTTGAGAAAGACACCGTTGCATGGAATCCAAACTATGACGCGACGCGTGAAGAACCGAACGTGCTTCCGGCGGCGCTCCCGAATCTTCTTTTGAACGGTACGCTCGGTATCGCAGTCGGCATGGCTACAAACATTCCACCGCACAACCTGCGCGAAGTCGTCGATGCGGCGATGCACTTGATCGACAATCCGGACGCGACGACTGGCGATCTCCTTCAATTTGTGAAGGGACCCGATTTCCCGCTCGGTGGAGTCGCATTTAATCAGACCGATATTAAACACGCATACGGCTCGGGCAAAGGTCCGGTGGTCGTACGCGGCGAAGCAGAGATCGTCGACGATGGAAAAAAGGATTCGCGCATTATCATCACGTCGATTCCCTATCGCGTGAATAAGAGCGAACTCATTTCGCGCATCGCTGATCTCGTGCAGGAAAAAAAGCTTGAAGGCATTCGGGACTTGCGCGATGAATCCACGAGCGACATCCGCGTTGTCGTTGAGCTGAAGGGTACGGCGCATCCGCAAGCAGTTCTGAACGCGTTGTATAAGCACACCGAGCTCGAGAGCACCTTCCACTACAACATGCTGGCGCTCGTCGATGGTGTGCCAGAGATGCTGTCTCTGCCGGGCATGCTGGGGCACTTCGTCAAGCATCGACAGGAGGTCGTGAAGCGCCGCACGGAGTTTGATCTGCGCCAGGCTGAGGCGCGCGAGCATATCCTCTTCGGGCTCTGTAAAGCGCTTGACCATATTGATGAAGTCATCTTGATAATCAAAAAGGCTGCGGACATTCCCTCCGCGAGTGCTGCATTGCAGAAGAAGTTCGTTTTTTCGGAGCTCCAAGCCGCCGCCATTCTGGAAATGCGTCTTTCCAAGCTCGCCGGTCTCGAGCGCAAAAAGCTCGAAGACGAGCTTACCGATGTGCAAGCGCTCATCAAGAAGCTGAAGGAGATTCTTTCGTCAGCGAAGAAAATTCTCGCTGTGGTGAAGTCCGAACTCAAAGAGCTTGGCGAGAAATATGGCGATGATCGGCGGACGCGGATTGTGAAGGGCGGCGTGCAGAGTATCTCCGTCGAGGACCTCATACCCGACGAGGAGTCGATGCTCCTTCTCACGCAGGGCGGCTACGTGAAGCGGACGAACCCGAGCGAATACAAAAGCCAGAAGCGCGGCGGCGTCGGCGTTGTCGATATCGCGACCAAGGAAGAAGACGTGGTCACGCACTTCCTCGTCACGAGCGCGCATAACGATCTCCTCTTCTTCACCGATTTCGGCAAAGCGTATCAGCTCAAGATGTACGAAATCCCTGAAGGCAAGCGTGCGACCAAGGGCAAGAGCATCATGAATTTCCTCTCGCTTGCGGGAGATGAGAAAGTGACCTCAATTTTGCCCGTCCCGAAGGGAGCCGCGCTCGACGCAACATCAATTGCATTCGTGACTGAAGGAGGCGTCGTGAAGCGTGTCGCCGCGAAGAGCTTCGCCGACGTGCGACGCTCGGGGATCATCGCTATTAATCTTAAGAAGGGAGACAGGCTCGTCTCGGCGAATCTCGCTGCAGAAGGCGACACTGTTTCGATCGTAACGGCGAAAGGGCAGTCGATTCGTTTCGATGTCGAAGACGCTCGCGAGATGGGCCGTACCGCCGGCGGTGTCCGCGGCATGAGTGTGCGAAAGGGAGATCGTGTTGTCTCGGCCGAGGTCATTCCGGCACAAAATGCAAAAGAAGCATCGCTTCTTGTCGTGATGAGTAAGGGATATGGCAAGCGGACCAAGATGTCTGAATACAAGGTCCAAGGGCGCGGCGGTTCGGGCATCAAGACCGCAGAGGTGACACCGAAGACGGGCGAAATTATCGGCGCTAAAATTATCATAGGTGCTCTCGATGGTGAAGAACTCGTCGTTATCTCGAGGAAGGGGCAGGTGATACGCACGCCCGTCGCTCAAATCTCGCTCCTCTCCCGCGCCACCCAAGGCGTCCGCGTCATGCGCCTGTACGAAGGCGACTCGATCGCGAGCATGGTTGCGTTGTAGTTCGTCGGACGTTCTTGGGAGCGGCTCGTTCTGTAGTGTATTTATACACAGTTCACTTCGCGCTTCTCGAATTGAACGGGAGTACCTGTTATATTTCAAACATTGTTCGGGCTCCCTCGGGCAACACTCTTACTATGAACTGTAATCACAGATTGAAATATGCATTTCGGCGAGCATTATACGGTTGACGGCTATAACGGCGACGAACGCCTCTTGGACGATGAGTCGGTTGTCTTCTCGTGCCTCGAGAAGTTGCCTATCGACCTCGGTATGCACCTTTTATCGGAACCAAAGGTTTACCGGACAGACGGAAATGACATTAAAGACCCGGGTGGTATCACCGGCGTCGTGATTATTGCCGAGAGTCACGTGGCAGTACACACCTTCCCCAAGCGCGGGTTCGTCTCCGCGGATGTATATACCTGTAAGAACGGTATGGATATGGAGTACATCAAGAATTTCATCGTGAACGCATTTGGACTCAAAGACGTTGAGGTGAATTTCTTCAAGCGTGGCACACGGTATCCCGAGGCGAATATTTATTAGTACATTAATTATGTTGATTGCGCGGCTCTGGAGGGGCCGCGCGTGGTAGTTTAAAGGTATGACTGCCTCGTTCAGCGAGCCGCGCGACAACATTTTACAGCTTGGACTACGCGAAGGGATGAAGGTCGGCGACTTCGGTGCTGGCAGCGGTCACTATTCGCGAGCGGCGGCGGCAATTGTTGGCCACAGCGGCAAGGTCTATGCGATCGACGTACAGGAAGACGTTCTCAAGCATCTGAAGCTGAATACGCACGATCACCACAAGAGCGTCATCGAGACTGTCTGGGGCGACATCGAGAAGTCGGGCGGCACCCACCTGCGTGATGCGTCGCTCGACGCCGTTATCCTCGCGAACACATTGTTTCAAATTGAGAATAGGGAAGGATTAGTAGCTGAAATCAAGCGTGTGTTAAAGCCGACCGGTAAATTATTGTTGATTGATTGGTCGGGCAGCTACAGCGGCATGGGTCCCGCGCCAGAGTGCGTCGTTTCCGAACACACCGCAGAGGAATTCTTCGTCAGCAACGCCTTTGCGAAGGAGAAGTCATTTAAGGCCGGCCCGCACCATTACGCTATCGTATTCACCAAACCTGCAGCATAATTCCAATATGAAAATCTCATTATTTCAGGGCATTCTGATCGGCGTCTTCGGCTTCGGGGCGCTCGTGGGACTCTTCGTCTTCGCAACGTACAGCAGCAATGGAAGCGGTAACAATACCATCGGCACAGTCAAGGTGTGGGGTACGCTCCCGAAGGAGGCGATGAATGCCACTTTGACTTCCGTTACGCAGGTTGATGAAGGCATGAAGAATGTCTCATATGTCGAGAAAGATCCTTCGACCCTGCCAGCCGATCTAGCTGCGGCGATTGCGACGGAAACGGCCCCCGATCTCGTGCTCGCGTCACAGGAAGAGCTTTTCGCACTCGCGAAATTCATCGCACCTATCGGAACAGACACAATATCCGCGAGTACATTCACGAGCACTTTCATTGACGAAGGTAATCTGTTCACCGCTCCCGGCGGAGCGGGGTACTTCGGGATACCATTTCTGGTCGATCCGCTCGTCCTCTTTTGGAATAACAACATCCTTTCTTCGAGCGGCATCGCGAAACCGCCAGCAACGTGGGAGGCGCTCATCGGTCTCATGCCAAATGTTGCCGTACTCACTCCGAGCAAGCAGGTTACCCGCGGTTTGATCGCGCTTGGCACGTATGACAATGTGCATAATGCGCGTGGCATACTATCCGCGCTATTTCTCCAGACCAATGTGCCTATGGTCAGATATTCGGCGGGAGGCGTCCTCTCGGCTGATCTTGGCGAGCAAACGGGAGGCGGTGTGCCCACTGGCGAGGCGGTCGTCGGCTTCTATACCCAGTTCGCTGATCCGTCAAAGGTTTCGTACACGTGGAATAGCTCCGAGCCGGATTCGCAACAAGCATTCGGGGCGGGTGATCTTGCGCTCTATCTCGGCTATGCCTCTGAAGTACTTTTTCTACGGGCGACGAATCCAAACCTCGCCTTTAGTGTTGCCCCATTGCCGCAGCCGGTTACGGCGTTAGGGAAAGGCACCTACGGTCTCGTGTATGCATTTATGATCCCACGCGGTGTGAAGAACCCGACCGGCGCCTATCAAGCTGCCGCGCTCTTCACAAACTCTGCGGAGCAAGACATCGCAGCTAAGATGACCGGACTCGCTCCGGCTACGCGGGGTGCGCTTTCAACCGCACCGGCAGATCCGACTGCCGTCGTCGCCTACACGTCCGCGCTCTACGCAAAGGGCTGGCTGTCCCCAGCGCCGCTCGACGTCGATAAGGTTTTCTCAAGTATGATTGGAGACGTGGTGAGCGGCCGCTCGATGTCTGATACCGCGGTTTCGAATGCTGCACGCTCGCTTACTTCGCTATTACAACCATGATCACGCGCCTTTCAGTCGTCGCTTTCTTACTTCTATTCGCATTCGCGCCAGTGACATTTGCGGCCACTAATCTAATGGGTCCGACCGTTCCTGCGCAGAGTACCAACAACATGGGACCGACCGCTCCGTCGCCAAACGCTGGCTCTGAGGTCACTCTGATTAATCCGCTCGGCACGGGCACCACAATCAATTCGTTCGTTCTCGATATTTTGGAAATAATTACCGATATTGTCGGCCCGGTGGTCGTTATCTTCATGCTCGTGTATGTCGGGTTCCTCTTCGTCGTCGCGCGCGGCGACCCGGGCAAGCTCACTGCGGCCCGCACTGCGCTCCTCTGGACCCTAGTCGGTGCGCTTATCCTGCTTGGTGCTCAAGTAATCGCGGTTGGTATCTACGAGACCGTACAGGCGCTACGCGTCGGGAATTGATATGACCTTCGCACAATACGTAGGCGACGGTTCAACGGGCATTATTGGCGCACTAAATATCGTCGTTGTACCGGTCATCATGACACTTGCGTTTCTCGTCTTTGTCTGGGGAGTTATCAATTATTTCTTTCTGCAGGGCGCTGATGAGTCAAAGCGGGCGGAAGGGCGCCAGTTTATTCTCTGGGGGATACTCGGCATGGCGTTGCTCTTCTCTGTGTGGGGAGTCGTTAATATTTTGTTATCCACGCTCGGCGTCCTGCCTCCCGCATAGCGTGTCATACTGAGCACATATGAAATCAATCGCCCGCACCATTGTTATCAGCGCTATTTTTATTGCACCAGTTCTTGCATCGGCACAGACCGTTGTAGGGGGCCTTTCGAGCAATGGCAGCGGCTTTCTCGGATTCTCGTGGGGCAATGGGGGTGGCGGCGGCTGGGGCGGGTGCGCCGGCTCAATCTGTGAAGTCGCTGGCACGATTCTTTATATCATTAATGGCGTGTTGATTCCGGTATTGTTCGCGGTTGCGTTTATCGTTTTTCTCTATGGCATTGCAAGTGCATATATCTTCTCAAACGGAGATCCGGAGGAAATTAAGAAAGGGCACAAACTCGTCTTTTGGGGCGTCGTCGCGTTCGCCATCATGATATCGATCTGGGGCCTGGTGAACGTCGTCGTGGGTACCTTCGGTCTCGCCGGCTACTACGCACCACCTCCCCCAACATCGTATTAAAAAGTGCCTATGAATGGGATCAACATCGCGTATCTCCAGTATTATTCGAGGAGCGTTATCGATATCATCAACCGCCTCTTTGTGCCGGTGCTGCTGGCTATCGCATTCATTACTTTCCTCTGGGGTGTCTATAACTACTTCATTCTCGGCGCAACCGACGAGAAGAACCGCGCTGACGGAAGACAGTTTGTCCTGTGGGGTATTATCGGCTTCGCGGTCATTTTCTCGATATGGGGCCTCGTCAATATTGTGAGCGGCACTTTTAATCTCCCGCAGGGCGGCGTCGCGCCGCGTTATCCACTACTGTAAGCAGGGAAGGTTTGACCGCTCTGCCGCGGGAAAGCTATACTTATCAACGTTACCAGCTCACCTACATTATGAAAAAAGTCCTCGCTCTCGTCTCGCTCGCTACCGCCTTCACGCTTCCGCTCGTCTCTCTCGCCGCGATAAACAACGTCTCGGACGTCGGCTCGTTTATCATCAATACGATCAACAACGTCATTGTACCGGTCCTCTTCGCAATTGCGTTTATCTTCTTCCTGTGGGGCGCGTTTAACACTTTCATCTTGGGCGCTAACTCCGATGACGTGAAGGACAAGGGGAAGAACCTTATGCTCTACAGTCTTATTGGCTTCTTCGTGATGGTTTCCATTTGGGGTCTCGTGAATATCCTGACCGGCACCATACGGTTCGGGGATAACACTGGCCCTGCGGGCGGCACGCCGGATGCTGGTGTTCAGATCGGCGATTAATGATCGTACTCGAACGATTCATCGCGAAGGTTGTCACGCAGATCATCAATCCGGTTATCTTGCTTCTCTCCGCGGGCGCCTTTATAGTATTCATCTGGGGCGTGTTTGAGTTTATTGCGCACGCAGGAGATGTAAAGAAGCGCGAGGAGGGACGCAGTGCGATATTTTGGGGGCTCATCGGGCTTGTGATTATCTTCGGAGCGTTCGGCATTATTAATATCGCGCTCGGGACATTTGATCTGGCGCCTATACAAAAGCCGGCTGGTTCATAAAAAAGAAAAACCGCGGCGCCAGGGGCGCCGCGGGCCTAAACAACAGCTCACTCAGGAAGGGTAAGTGGGCAGTCGCCCTTGATCGCCCGGTAGGCGACGTCAACTCTCCCTGTCTCCGCACAGAGACGGTATTCGCCGAGTCCGCGTTTGTTGATACGGTACTCGCTTCGTACCATCTCTTTGGGGAAGCTGCACGCATTGTACCCGGGCAATGCTGCGTCCGGTTCCGAGCCGAACCAATATGAACACGATGTGCCGACTGAACACCGAAGCGTCTTGTACGCGCTTACGGCCGCACAGGTGTCATGTCGCTCTTGATCCTGGTCGTGTCGCATGAGTGCAGCTATGCGAGTTATGGTAATGATGACCAGTAACGCACCGAGCATCAGCAATGTCCATTTTTTCACGTCCGCCGAGATGGGTACACGCGCCCCCGGAGTATCCTTTTTGCTCTCTGGTGGCGCGGGTGGCGGCTTCAGCACTGATGGATTATTAGCCATGTTTGTCCTCCTATTTCTTGTCTTTCAGGCTTTCGATCGCCTTCTCCCCGAGAAGGCGGATCACCTCAGGGAGTCCGGAAATAGTAAACGTCTTGTTATCAACGTTGACGTTCTGTCCTCCAATTGCGGCAATCAAGGTTCCCGCGAGGTCGGGACTGACTCCGTCGTCGTCAATCATTTTCTTCGCAAGCCGAATCACATTCTCCGCCTCGATCCGGAGGCTCTCGGCGGCTTCCTTCTCTTGTTGCTTCTTCGCCGCCGCTTCCTCCGTTGCCGGGTTAGCCCGGACGTTCGGCGTAAAGGCCATTATCCGGCCGAGCCCCCATTTGGCCGCGTTCTCTCTGAACTCGCCGGCATTCGCCATGATTGTGGCAACCGACTCTTTACTGAATAAACACGGGCGGGACTTTTTCCCAGAAGCGTCGGGGACTCCGGTGTCAAGGTACGTCATGCTCCCCAGACGTTCTCTGAAGTCATCGCGAGATCCAGTTGGGTCGGGATCATCCTCTGGTGGAAGCATGACGTAGTCGCTGAAGACCGTCTTTTCGTCTTTTACTCCAATCGGGCTCGCTGCCTGACTGAAGAAGAGGCGCGCTTGCTCAAGGTACGCTTCTTTGAGCGAGTCTTCGGGATTGTCCGTCGCTATGTACAACAACGGATCAATCACCGAGTATTGCACGCGATTTCTCTTCATGGGTTCATCTGAAACCCCGAAGAAAATCAACGCGCCATCTTGCGCACTGATCTTCTCTTGGGGCATCATGACGATGTATTTCTTATCTTCCCCCGGCACGTTTTGGAGAGAACAGAGCGGAAAAATCCAATGGATACCGTTTTCACATATCCAGCCAGTTGGCTTGCCGAGGAAAAGGACGACACCGACCCAATAGAGAGGGACTTCCCGCTGTTGGAGTGTATACATCTCGAAGGCCGCGAGACCGCCGAGACCAATTCCTGCCACGGGGCCGAGCACCTCACCGATGTGCCAGAAATCCAGCACGTAAGCGAAGAGGCTCGACGTTATGAAGTAGACTGCGACGAGGACGATCACACTAACTGCCAGACCAGTGACCTGGCTCGTTTTTGGGCTTATCATGCACTTCTCCTTCCTTTGTGCTGATTGTTTGTTGTTGGATTGCTCAAAGACCTCTTATACCAATGTGCATAATACACTAATCATACTAAAAGTCAAGCAGTGCTGGGGAGAGGAATCTCTCCCTCGTCTCTCGTGCTCGCCGTCGCTCGCATTCGGGCTAGGCACCACCTCGCCGTTTTCTTCTGCTGAAGAAAACATGCTCCGGCGTTCGAGTCCTCTCGAGCACGACGCGCAGGCGTCGTGCTCCCAGCACAATCGTTCGTTCCACTCTCATTTGTGCTGGGGAGAGGAATCGAACCTCCATGCCTTGCGGCGCTAGCTCCTAAGGCTAGTGCGTCTACCAATTTCGCCACCCCAGCTTGTCCTTCGAGGCTTTATGCGAAGAAGGGCATATAGTTACTATATCAGAACCCTGTTGATAACCATTAAGTCCAGCATCTGCATATGGTATAATACCGAGGTATGGATATAAACAGAAAGGAATTGAAAAGGAGAGCTCAATCAATGCGAAAACGTGGCATCAGTTATACCGTTATCGGTCGCGAACTCGGGGTGTCCAAAAGCACTCTGAGCTTCTGGTTGAAAAGCATTCCGTTATCCAATGAGCATCGCGAGCGACTTTATACCGCACGTATTAGAAATATGTCTCTTGGATCACAGAGCAACAAGGAGCGTCGCCGGCGCGAAGTCGAGGCTATTATCGAATCAGCCAAGGCAGAAATATCATCGCCGATTTCGTCAGAAGCCTACCGCCTGCTCGGCGCAGGTCTGTATTGGGCAGAAGGTTCCAAGGGCGGTGCTATTGAAATAACGAATTCTGATCCGCTTTTAATTCTTTTTATGACAGACTGGTTCGCCGATATATTTAAAGTTCCTCCAGTGACATTTAAAGCGTGGCTAAATATCTATCCACAACAGGACGATAGAGAACTTAAGCGATTTTGGTCATCGCTGACCGGCATCCCGATTTCGCAATTTGGGAAAAGTTTTGTGAAGCCAATCTCAAAAGGAATAAAGAAAAATAATCTGTATTACGGAACTATCAAGATACGAGTGCCAAAGAGTACGGATAATAAGCATCGAATATACGGATGGCTTCAAGGCGCATTACATCGATATAAAAAAAGATCAGACACTATACATAATAGGTGGATACACCTGCGAAGCATTGAAAAACCGGTTAATCTCAATTATATTAGGACCATGCGCCCGTAGCTCAGTTGGTTAGAGCAATCGCCTCTTAAGCGATGGGTCCCTGGTCCGAATCCAGGCGGGCGCACCACAGATAGGAAATTATGTTAAGATGAACTTGAACCTGCACCGCTCAAAACCGCAAAAGAACCCGGAGAAAAACATCGGCTCGAACCATGTTTTAATTTTGGAAGAAGAAAATCTTTAGTCATATGATTTCAAGAAAGATAATATTAATTATAGTTTCATTGATTCTATTAGCTGGGATTGGTTTTTATTTTTATGGGTTACCACCTATAAGATACTGGACTAAAACCCCAACCAACTTTGAAGAATGTAAGGGGGCTACTCGAGGGTTTATCATAAAAACTTTGCCTGCTCAATGTGAATTTCGAGGTCAGAATTTCGTAGACCAATCGCAACAAGGACAAGGTGCTAGTTTTGTTCCCGAACAGGATAGAATTCAGGTATCTTCTCCAAATGGTGGCGAGAAGCTAGAAGTTGGCAAGACATATGATGTGCGCTGGACAAATTATTCTGGAAAAGAACCGCTGACTATCGCTCTGCAAGCTACAACACCAAGCAACCAAGTTTCTGTCAAAATTGTTGCTTCCAGTGTTCCCGCCGCCTCAACCGGAACCTACAAGTGGATAGTGACTTCTGAAAGTGCCGAGAACAGATACAGAATTGAAGTTTATCCAGCAGGCGGACGAGAACTCGTTGGTCGTAGCAAAGATTTCTTTACCATTTCCGGTGAAGAGTAATCAACTATTCACCAAAACCGGGACCACTTTGAGGTGCTGAACGGGATTATAATAAAATCTGTTTCGGCTCCGATTTTTGATGCGCTTTTGAATCTTGAAGCGGCGTTCTGTCGAAATCAACAAGAAAGCAATCCCGAACAACCTACTCAAACTAGCGGGTTTATATTAAGCAACTTTCAGTGCGGCGACCCGATAGACGTTCAAACTACAATGAAAAGTGGCATTTTCTGGTGCGCTCAATACTCCGCTTCTTTGAAGCAGATCGGAGACGCTCGTATCCGCAAGCGGGCCGCTTAACCCGTAATCACGAGCCACACCTGCGTGTCCTTTAGCGTAGGCGAGTTTGGATTCACTTCAAGACGGGGTAAGTTGCCGGATCCGGCAACTTTCTCACTCTGTTCGCCTGACTGAGTTATAATTGCGCTATGAAACATCTTTTAAAACTGGTGGGCATAGTACTTCTGTTGTTGGTTGTGCTTTGGATTGCTGTACCGTTTTTGATCCCTTGCCAACTCAAGGTTGAGTCTGCCCTTTATCAGGTCGCAACTGCACCAGTGGCAAGCAATCTGGGCAGCAGTAACAAGACGAAAGACGGACGATTGCGCGTGATCGCTGAGCTATTCCTGCCATTCGAGCAATTACCGAGCCAGTCCTTCCCTTCGTTTGTAAAGATCGAAATGCATAATGATAAGCTCGTGCAAATTCTTGTATCTCCTGAAAATGTTTGTTCCCTCGCGCGGGATTGGCGTATTCGAGTGCTCCGCTTCCCCTTATCGTTTTCTTCATCTTCAGGCTAAGCAGATCGGATTTACTGTGGTCGAACACAATCG
>Ga0154968_106_pt4 | contig 60542 bp, 72 predicted proteins | sample RifCSPhighO2_01_FD_105936 | JGI IMG/M metagenome (GOLD analysis project Ga0154968, IMG submission 105936) | Candidatus Kaiserbacteria bacterium RIFCSPHIGHO2_01_FULL_53_31 | reverse complement strand
CGATTTCGATTTTTGGCGGAGGCGGTGAGATTCGAACTCACGATACCTTGCGGTATGCCGCCTTTCCAAGGCGGTGGAATAAACCACTATCCGACGCCTCCAGTTAGCACAACTACCAACTTACAACATTAAACAGAAATAATCACTTATTTAAAAGAGCTTGGATGCGCTCTGCGACTGGCGGATGTGTAGTGAAAAGGCGCTCGATCCAACCCAGCTTCCCTTCCGGCTTTCCAAATGGTTCATCGATGAACAAATGGGCGGTCGCGTGGCTCTTGCGTTGCATCGGGATGTTCTGTGTGCTGATTTTCTCGAGCGCCGACGCGAGCCCCTCGGGGTAGCGGGTAAGGAGCGCGCCAGACGCATCAGCGAGAAATTCGCGCCGGCGTGAGATCGCAAACTGGATGAGCTTTGCCGCGATAGGCGCCAGGATAATGCCAACGACCGCAATAATCAGAATTAACGCATTCCCCCCGTTATTATCGCGCCTGCCTCCGCCACGGAAACTGGACCGCAAGAAAATATCCGCAACAAGTGCAACGAATCCCGCGAGCACGACGGCGACGGTCATGAGCAGTATGTCGCGGTTCTTAATATGCGAGAGTTCGTGCGCGATAACGCCCTCGAGCTCGGTACGACTCAACATCGCAAGGAGACCCGTCGTCGCGCAGACGACCGCATGATTCTCGTCGCGGCCTGTCGCGAAGGCGTTTGGTGCCGGATCGTTAATTACATACAGCTTTGGCTTCGGGAGGCCGGCGGTTATCGCGAGGTTCTCGGTCACGGTATAGAAGTCAAAATATTCCTCGCGGCTCGCCGGCCGCGCCCCGCTCATCGAGAGGACGAGCTTATCCGACGCCCAGTAAGCGTAGAAGTTCGTTCCTATGGCGATCACTGCCGCAATAATGAGAATAGAGGGATCGCCGTAATACAAGGAGATCGCGTAGCCAATGGCCAATATAACGACAATGAATCCGATTATAAGCGCCCAGGTGCGGCGGACATTGCTCGCGCGCTGTTCGTAGAGATTCATCTAAAACTGCACTTTCACCGGTTCCGCGGCGGCTTTGTCGGCTTCACCAAGCTCGAAGAGATCCATCGGTTTGAAGCCGAGCGGTGAGGCGATGAGGTTAGTCGGGAAGGTCTGCTCGGCAGTGTTAAGGGTCATGACGGTCGTGTTGTAGAAGCGGCGAGAAGCCTGGATCTTGTCCTCGGTATCGCCAAGTTCTTTCTGTAGCTGAAGAAAGTTCTGATTGGCCTTCAAGTCCGGATACGCTTCAGAAACGGCGAAGAGCGTCTTCAGCGCACCCGAGAGCATATTCTCGGCCTGCGCCTTGTCGGCGGTGCCTGTCGCACCCATCGCGGCCGCGCGAGCGCGCGTCACATTCTCAAACGCGGTCGACTCATGCGTCGCGTACCCCTTCACCGTCTCGACAAGATTCGGGATGAGATCATAACGACGTTTCAGCTGCACTTGAATATCCGACCACGCTTCCTTTGCTTGATTAATAAGAGTAACGAGCCGGTTATAGGTAAAAACGAGCCAAAGCACGATGACGGCGATAACAATGAGCACAATTGTGTATGTAGACATGGAGTGAAGTATGACGCTGAAAATAAATAATGCAAGAATGACAAATGTCGTTCTTTCGCTTAATCCTGAGGATGTCTGATATCCTCAAAAATTAACGCACTGATTTCGCGACTGCTTTCACCACGCGAGGGTCGAGGAGGTCGGGGATGATTTTTGATGCAGTCGGGTGGGGAATGAGCGCCGCGAGCGCACGAGCGGCGCGGAGTTTGGTGTTTTGAGTGATTTTCTTTATACCCTTATCGAGCGCGCCGCGAAAGATACCCGGAAACACGAGTGCGTTGTTGATCTGGTTCGGAAAGTCCGAACGCCCCGTCGCGACCACAGCAGCGCCGGCCTTACTTGCCACCTCCGGCAATATCTCCGGGTCCGGATTCGCGAGTGCGAACACAATGCCTCTCGGGGCCATTGTCGCGATATGCTCCGCCGTGAGCAACCCTTTGCCGGAAACGCCGATGAACACATCCGCACCGACTATCGCTTCTGTGAGGCCGCCCGTGACTCTGCGAGGGTTCGTGAGTGCGGCGAGTTCTTTCTTATGCGCGTTCATGTCTGTTCTGCCGGTATGCAACGTACCCTTGCGATCGAGCGCGATAATGTCAGTGATGCCCGCTGCGCGGAGCAGCTTCGTGACCGCCGTCCCCGCGGCACCCGCGCCACTAATGACCACGCGCACTGTCTTGAAATTCTTTTTCGTCACTTTGACGGCATTAATAAGCCCGGCGACCACCACAATCGCTGTACCGTGCTGATCGTCGTGCATGACGGGGATATCGAGCTCTCCGATAAGTCTTTGTTCAATATCAAAACACTTCGGTGCGGCAACGTCCTCAAGATTGATACCACCGAAGTTCGGCGCAATCGCGCGAACAGTGCTTACTATGAAATCGATTTCCTCTTGAGGACTTGCCTGACGTAGCTTTAGCGGAGTTAGGTCGAGGACGATCGGCCACGCATCAACACCCGCCATTTCTTTAAATATGAGCGCCTTCCCTTCCATCACCGGGAGTGCGCCATAGGGGCCGATGTTCCCAAGGCCGAGCACGGCAGAACCATCTGAGACGATCGCCACGCTGTTCCGCTTGATCGACATCTTCCGCGCATCTTTGGGGTGCTTCGCGAGATATGTAGAAGCGACACCTACGCCCGGCGTGTACCAGAGCGAAAAGTCTTTTTTGCCGCGTAATTTTACCCGTGTGTTCGTCTCGATGCGCGCGCCCTGTTTCTTAAAAGCCGCGAGGATTTTCTTCGATCGTTGGTCCATACTGGACACTCAGTGTACCATTATGGCGTTGGAAGATCTTTTTCTAATGCCGCGCGTGTTTTAGGCCCGAAGGTGCCGGTCGTCTCGAGTCCGCCCGCGGCTTGATATTCTGCAATCGCTTTTTGGGTACATTTCCCCGCGACACCCGATACCGGGCAATCACTGAACGTCTTCCCTCGAGGCGGATACGACCCAAGATACCGAAGCGCCGATTGGAGCGCGTAGACGCCCGGCCCTGTCGCGCCATCGGCAACAGTGACCGTGTCCCAATCATAGGGAAACGATATCGAACCATAGGTTGGCGCCACGGGATCGTTGAAGAAATCTTGCAGCCCCAAATAGGTTGCGTATGCGTAATCTGCAATCGCAACCTCACGCACGCGCGATTTCTGGAATTGTGGTTCATAAATATATCCGTACTCGATGAGGAGCGCGGCGCCGTCGGCCGTATTGTTTGATCCCGTTGCAATGAGTTCACGGTCCTCAACCACTCCGACATCCTCTTTTGAAAGCGTGCTGGTCGCGTGGTATGCGCTCAGACGATTCGCGATCGCCATACCGATCGCTTTTGATGCCTCGCCGTTTGAATATTGGTGGTCTGGCACATATACGACGAATCCATCGTAGATTCCCGATCTTCGCGATCGGCGACCTCCATAATCGTTCACGTGGAGATGTAGTGTGATCGCCACATTGTTTTCACTCGTCCATTTGTTAATGCCATAGATCTTGAGTGCGGCGGCAGAAGGCGCGGAAGGGTGGGATACTTGATCGCTCTCGAGAGTGAACCTCCCCGTAGCTATATAGCCCGCCATCTGTTGCTTCTGCGACTCGATAAACGCCGCTATCTCGGCAGCGTGCGTATCAAAATAGGACTGCAATAGAGGGTTCCATTCCGTTTTCGTTCGCGCGACGATAACGTCGTACCGCGGATTCTGCTTAAGTAGGTCGACGAGCGAATCGGAGATATCGATGGCAATGTCGCGTTCATACAGGCCGCCAAACTCGGTGCCACCCATACCCGGCTCGTGGCCGGGAACAATGAGGATGCTGACTTTCTCGGCCGATGGAGCTTTCCTACGGGCAGCTCTAGCAGCTTTTGACGAGTAAGACGACGTTGTTGTACTCGAACCAGCGATCTTCGCATTCTGATAATCGATAAGTATTTCTGAAACCGTGATGCTCTGCACGAAGAATGTCGTCGCGGATTGAATCTCTCTGGAGACTCGCGCTACTTCTTGCTCGAGCGGTTCGACACCAACGATGGGAAAGAGGATCATGAGCGATGCGAGGCCGCCCGTATATACCGCCAATCTGACAAGAGCGTCTTGCATACAACAAATATAACGCAGAAATAGGTTCGTGAGTGGAGCGGTATACTAACTATGTGAACGCTACTGACACCATTGAGCAACACTTTACACGGCTGAAGCCGGAACAGAAACGAGCATTGCACAAACTTGGTATACGGACGATTCGTGACCTGCTGTACCACTTCCCCTCTCGATATGAATCGAGCGGACAGGTGGGGACGATTGCGGGAATATTGGCTGGTGCCGATGTCACGCTCTACGGCACGATACGCAAGCCCGACGTACGCAAGACGTGGAAGTCGCGGCGGCCTGTCGCCGAGGCGTGGCTTGAGGACGCAACGGGGAAAATGAAAATGATGTGGTTCTCGCAGCCCTATATCGCCAAGAGCTTGCACGACGGCATGGTGGTTAAAGTGAGCGGCCGCGTGAGCGGTCAGGGCAGCAAGGCTTATCTCGCGAACCCTGAGATCGACCGATCACCAGTAGTGCCCGACGCGCATGACACGCTGTTTAGTCCGGAAGGTAGGACAGCTGATGTCCTAGCTTCGTTGTATCCGATCTATCCCGAGAGCCAGGGTATTTCTTCGCTCTGGTTCACGCACAACATAAGAAAAGTTGTCGAGACTGGTGCGCACGAAAAACTTGTGGACCCAGTGCCGAAGGAGATTCTGCAGAAGTTTAACCTCCCGTCGCTCTCATCGGCGATCGTCTTCGCACATATGCCGCGGTCGCGCGAAGACGCGACCGCGGCGCGCAAACGCTTCGCGTTTGAAGAAATCTTCTCGCTCCAACTCGCAGTCCAGCAGCGGCGCGGCGCGGCGGCGCGCGAACACGCGCTCCCGGTGTCGATGAATCGCAAAGCATTGCACGACTTCGTCGAATCATTCCCATTCCCCGCTACGGCTGCGCAAACGCGCGCGATCGAACAGATCATTGCCGACTTTGAGAAACCCCATCCGATGATGCGACTCCTCGAAGGCGATGTGGGCAGCGGCAAGACCGCGGTCGCTGCGGCGACCGCGTACCTCGTCGCTACGTCGCTGCCGAAAGGGAGAATCGCAGGAACTTTGCAGGTCGCATACCTCTGCCCGACTGAAGTACTTGCGAAGCAGCACTTCTCGACATTCGTTTCCTATTTTAGGGACCACCCGATCCCAATCGGCCTTATCACCGGGAGCGAATGCCGCAAATTTCCTTCACGTATTCGATACGAAGAGTCGGCCAAGCTCTCGAAAGCCGCGTTCAAGAAGATGGTGGCGAACGGCGAGATTCCGATCGTGATAGGCACGCACACTCTCGTTCAGAAGTCACTGCAATTCAAACATCTTGCCTACGCGATTATCGACGAGCAGCATCGCTTCGGTACCGTGCACCGACAAAATCTTGTGAACAAAGATGTTCCGCTAGATGGCGGGGTGCCGCATCTCCTCTCAATGACCGCGACGCCGATCCCGCGTACGCTCGCGCTCACTATCTATGGCGATCTCGATATCACCTTGCTCGACCAGATGCCGGTCGGCCGTAAGGCTGTGATAACCGAAATCCTCGGACCAAGGATACGAGAATCAGCGTATGAGCGCGTGCGCGGTGAGCTTGCTGCGGGTCATCAGGCGTATGTGATTTGCCCCAGGATTGAAGAGCCCGATCCCGAGAAAGAACTCGCGCTCCAGGCGAAGTCAGTAAAAGCAGAAGCAGCCCGCCTCGCGGAGGAAGTTTTCAGGAATACAACGATTGATGTACTCCACAGCAAGATGACTCCGGCGAATAAAGAGAAAGTGATGAAAGAATTCGAGAAAGGTGAAGTGCAGATCCTCGTCGCGACCTCGGTGGTCGAAGTCGGCGTGAACGTTCCGAACGCGACCGTAATCCTGATCGAAGGTGCGGAGCGCTTCGGGCTTGCGCAGCTGCATCAGCTGCGCGGGCGCGTGATCCGCTCAACACACCAGTCGTATTGCTTCGTGCTTCCGGAGACATTCGGCCAGAATACGCGAGATCGCTTAAAAGCATTTAAAGATGCTAGGAACGGTTTCGAGCTCGCAGAGTACGACCTCACGCTCCGCGGCGCGGGCGAACTCGCGGGCGGCAAGCAGTGGGGCGTTTCCGACATCGCGATGGAAGCGCTCAAGAATATCAAACTCGTCGAGGCCGCCCGCACCGAGGCGCAGCGCCTCGTCACAGAAGACCCCACTCTTTCAAAATATCCCGCCCTCGCCTCCCGCGACCTGCATTTGGAATAGAAGCATTCAGGCACGTCCCCGTTGGGGACGTGCCTGATTTGTTGGCTGTTTTCGTCAGCTCGTGTTCGACTTGTCCGCTATCACTTGCGAGGCTGAGATGAATCGCTGTTCGCAGTCGTTCAGATTCTTCCGCGCGAGGCGCAAGGCGCGAGCCAAAATTCTCTTGTTATCGACCAGTGTTTCCAATTGAACAAGACTGAGACCTTCCTGGTCGCAAATGAGAAGTGGCAAGTACCTGTTTGCAATCGACCACTCCCGAATCGCCTTCTGGGCTCGCCGTTCTGCTGGTGTGAGTGGACGCAACCACTCACGTAATTTAGGCAGAGCCTTCTTTTTGAGTGCGCGAACATATTCTTCGGCAACCGCGAAGAAATCTCTAACGTCCTGAGGGTCATCGATTCGGTAGTGCAGACGCAATGTCCTTCTCCATCGAACCGGCAGTCGCGCAATATGTTCCTCGAGAACTTCTTGTGCCTTTCCACGCGATGGCTTGCCCATAACGTCATGATAGAGCTGTTCCCACCCATCGAGCTTCTGTGGGTTTCTCATAACCTCTCCTTTCTGTATGTGTCTACCTCTCGTCAGAATTCGTGTCCGTCCTGTCTATACCATAGATATTATATCTATACCAGTGTTTGTCCGCCCCCTTGGATTCGAACCAAGGACCCTCGAGGTATAAGCTCGATGCTCTAACCAGCTGAGCTAGGGGCGGGAGCGAAGAAATCTGCAACGAATGTCTGCGTTCGTCTTCAGATACTCCGAGTGACCACACAGCATCGTAGCCGATACGGATGTGGATGAATGCCATCATATCTCACTATGCTCCGTAAATATAGGTAGCGGTGGGCTACTCAATCGCGGCCAACACGTATCATTTGCTATAGTTTCCACCATGAAGGCCGCCGAGCTCCTCACCGCACCTGATAGCGTCGTTCTTCAGATCACAAAACAATTGAGGACGGCGTATGAACTCAAGAAAACAATACGCTATGCAGGATCCCGAGATCTCTCCATACATGGCGAATCAGTTGCTGAACACGTATTTGCGCTCCTCTTCCTCGCGCAGTATTTTCTGCCGCTCGAGGACCCCAAAGGAACCATGGACCGCTCAAGAATATATGAAATGCTCCTCTATCACGATTTTGGAGAGATCTTGAATGGTGACATGCCGTACCACTACAAGAACGATGCCGACAAGATCCGAGAACATGAAGACGCAAAGGCCATCTTCGGGTCACTGCCGTCACCGCTCAATTCGCGCGGGAGAGCATTGTGGGAGGAATATGAAGAACGCAAGACGCTCGAGGCGCGCTTCGTTCACGCACTTGATAAGATAGAACCGATATTTGAACTCTTTGACCCTATAAGTGAAAAATCGATCAAGCGAACAAAACTCACCTATGATCTGCATCTCGGAAAGAAGCTCGCAACGACCGAAGGATTTCCTGTCATGCGCAAATTCGTCAATGTACTTAGTGTCGACATGAAGAACCGGGACCTGTTTTGGGAAAAGGAGACCGACTAACGATTCTTCCTACGTCTGTGCGTTATTCAAGACCGACGGCGCGGCCACCGGCGGTGCCCGGGGCAATGATAACTGGTTGCTCTTCTTCGCGCGACTTAGGAGTGATGCCGTTCACCACGAGAATCTTCTCGAATTCGGTGCGCTCGATGGTCTCTTTCTCGATGAGTACCTTCGCGATCGCATCGAGCGCCGCTCGGTGCTCGCTGATTACATTTTTCGCACGCAGCTTTGCCTCGTCAATAATTCGCGTTACTTCCGCGTCGATCTGCGCTGCCACTTCTTCTGAATAGGGCTCGTTACCGAGCTGCCGCTCGCCAAAGGCGATGGGCCCCAGTTTGTCGCTCATGCCGTAGCGCACAACCATATCGCGTGCAAGCGATGTGATAACCATAAGGTCGTTCGATGGCCCCGTCGTCACATCGTCGAAGAGCATCTCCTCCGCGACGTAGCCGCCGAGCGTCGCCGCAATGTCATCGAGGAATTGCTTCTTCGATTGCATTCTACGATCCTCGAACGGGAGCTTAAGCGTGTACCCTGCCGCGCGGCCGCGGCTAATGATAGAGATTTTATGCACCGGATCTGCGTTCGGGAGCACCGATGAGACGAGCGCGTGCCCGGCCTCGTGATAGGCCGTGAGCTCTTTTTCTTTCTTCGAGAGCAGGTGGCTCTTGCGCTCCGGACCGAGCATCACCTTCTCGATAGAGCGGATGAGATCGTACTGTGTCACCTCCTTACGGTTCTCTCGCGCCGCGAGAATCGCGCCCTCATTCATGAGCGAATACAGCTCGGCACCTGAGAAGCCCGGCGTACGCTCGGCGATTATCGAGAGATCGACGTCCGGCCCAAACGGCTTCTGGCGCGCATGAATGGCAAGGATCTCCTCGCGATCTTTGCGATCCGGGAGGTCAATAGTCACGCGGCGGTCGAAGCGACCGGGGCGCAGGAGCGCGGGGTCGAGCACGTCGGGTCTGTTGGTCGCGGCCATAACGACGACCTTCTCATGCGGCTCGAAACCGTCCATCTCGACCAAGATTTGATTGAGTGTCTGCTCGCGCTCGTCGTTGCCGCCACCCACACCGCCACCACGCACGCGGCCGACCGCGTCGATCTCGTCGACGAAAATAATCGACGGTGCGGCCTTCTTCGCGAGCTGGAAGAGGTCGCGCACACGGCTCGCGCCCACACCGACAAACATCTCGACGAACTCCGAACCGCTGATCGAGAAGAATGGTACGCCTGCCTCGCCTGCCACTGCGCGCGCGAGCAAGGTCTTTCCCGTCCCGGGTGCACCCATGAGGATAATGCCCTTCGGGATGCGTGCGCCGATATCGAGAAACTTCTTCGGGTTCTTGAGGAAATCGACAATCTCGAGCAATTCCTCTTTCGCCTCTTTGGCACCCGCCACGTCAGCGAAGGTAACGCGCTGTGAGGAATCGCCCGGATCAGTTACGCGTGCCTTCGATTGCCCGAAGCTAAATGCCTGCATCCCCGCACCTCGGACCTGTCGCGAGAGGAACCAGAAAAGGAAGGCGATGAAGAGGAGCGGCAGAATAATTGGCGCTAGCGTGAGGAACCAGAATTGGAACCCTGATTGTCCTTGCACGGTTATCGCAACTTTTCGCAATTCTTCTGGCGTGATGCCATACGTCGCGAGCGTTTCGGGCAGTGCAGCGGCCGGATCCTTACGCGAAGTCTTCGTTGAACTGTCCGTATAGGTGAGATTCAGCAAATCGCCATCCACGATGATCGAGCTCACTTTCCCTGCGGCGACATCGGCAGCGACGACCGAGAGCGGAACATCACTCGACGGTTGAAGCGAATTCGCGATAAGCGAATATGCGCTCATAAGGATGAGGAATATGAGCACTGTAGTCACGAAATTCCCGAAGAAGGATGGCCCGCCAAGGAGCGTGCGCCATCCGCGCCATCCGCGCCATCCCGAGATTGCCTTCTTGCCCTGCTTAGCGGTAGCGCCCTTCGGCTTCTTAGGAGATACAGTTGTCATAAAAGTACTATACTCTATTCTATGTTCGAAGCGAAAGATTGGACGCACAATATTTCTTCACATGGAACTCATCAAAAATAAAAAGGCCCATTTAAAATACGTCCCGCTCGAGAATTTCTCGGCGGGTATTGAGCTCATTGGCCAAGAGGTTAAAGCCCTTAAGAATAAACTCGGCTCGCTTGAGGGTGCACGAGTAGTAGTACGCGGCGGCGAGGCCTTTATTGTCGGGATGACTATACCCGCGTACCAAGCGGCGAACGCGCCGAAGAACTATGATCCTGAGCGTCCGCGACGGCTCCTCCTCGCCAAGGCAGAAATCGCTGAACTGGCCGCTGCGGAATCGAAGAAGGGCTTGACAAGCATACCTTTTGGAGTATATACTGCACACAACTTCGTGAAGGCACATGTCGCGATCGTTCGAGGAAAAGGGAAAGCAGATCGACGTGAAGACTTGAAAAAGCGCGATGCCGAGCGCGAAGCTGGGCGAATTTTGAAAAACAGATAAGTAGCACGGATGGTCAGTCGCGGAGAGTACAGAATGGTATTCTATTCTCTCCGGGGGTGACCGGCTTTGACGGTCTGTACCTTGAAGGATGTGCGGCGCAGTGCTCTCCCGCTGACACTTAAATCCAGCGGGAAAACAAACTTGCCAAGACAACTCTTGCAAGCGCGGTTAAGTCGCCTTACTTCGGTAAGGTCGGCGATATCGCGTTCGCCTACGCAACAGCTCGAGCGTAAGCTCGCTGTCGCCTAGCGCGACGTCTATCCTCTCCAGTTTCTACAGTGGGAAGGATGGGCGGAATTACCTGTAGAATCGATGTCCGGTCTCCCGCCCGCGACATCTAAATTAGGGATCGGGCAGGAATGGTTTCGTCTGCGTTCTTCGCATCCTGCTTTAAACCGCTTCGGCGGATAACGCTGACTACGCGTCGTAGACTCTCTTTCAATAACAGATTCGGACGGGGGTTCAATTCCCCCCGCCTCCACCAGAAATATCGCGAACCGCCTTCGGGCGGTTTTCGCGTTTCTGGTGGAGGCGGAACGAAACGCCTGCGCGTTTCGTGTGGGGAATTGAATGGCGGAGCGATGCGCGAGTCTGCGAGCGCCGCGAGCCGGGGTCGAGAGCGCTTAGCGAATTGCAAAAACCCGGAGCAATGCGCTTAGCGACTCATGACCAATTTCCCGCACACCGATCACCAATAAAATTGGCCTATTTCATAAAGCTCGCTAGTAGTTAAATATGTCAGCAAGAGATTTCCTACCGACTACTGGAAGTGTTCCATATTTATTTTCTATAGGTTCTCCTTTCTTGAAAAGCAATATTAAGGCAGTGATTACATTAACGAATGGAATAAATTGTAGAAGTACCATCCAACCTGAATATCCTATGTCATGCCACCTTCGAACTGCTAAAGAAAGAATGGTGACGAGGTACGCGACAAAAAATAGAGCCAGAATAGTTGGGAACAATACAGATCCGAATACGTTGAGTAGCACGTTCGACGAATCTATGGAGGTAACTCCACCCAATGCGCTAACAAGTCCCCAGACTATAGCGATGAATGCGAAGAAAAATATGAGTATAAATACTGCGCCCTCAAAATATCGCAGTCGCCCAATTCTTCCACTAAACAACTTCCCAAATGACCATGATTCTACATGGTGGACATTTGCGGCTGAAACTACCGACGTCAGTTCTGCAGGAGGCATTTCTGCAATGTTAACAATCTACTTCCCTATTGGGAAATCATTTATCAACTCCTGTGCCATTGTGCACATTCTTCCATGTTAGGGCTTCTTGTACTCCAAGATATCGCCGGGCTGGCATCCTAAAGCCTTGCAAATTGCCTCCAACGTTGAGAGGCGAATGGCTTTTGCCTTTCCGTTTTTCAGTATAGAGACGTTGGCCATCGTGATACCGACTTTCTCGGAGAGCTCGGTGACACTCATTTTCCGCTTCGCCAACATGACGTCGATGTTAATAATGATTGCCATAGCGTTAAACGGTTAAGTCGTTCTCGGACTTTATATCCACGGCACTTTGTAACGTTTTTTCAAACACGGCCGCCGCAGTGGCGATTACGATAGAAATAAAAGTAGTCAAAATACCCATCGCAATAAAGCCTGCCGGATCGTCATCTTTATTATGAGATGTCATTATGAACAGTACTGCCATTACAATTGAAATGCTCAGTACGATTGCGCAATATTTTATAGTCCTTAAAGCCTTCACAGAGCCTAGTGAGAATACTTTATTTTGTCCGATATATCCGAGTAATTTGAATGCCTTATACAGCGCAACAAAAAATGCGATAGATACTGCGTACCCATATATGATGAACGGGTCAGCATAAATACTAAAAAGGTCTAAGTTTGTGGCTCTCCCCTCGGTCAAGGGGAACCGGATCATGATGCCTAGCGCCACGATGCCGATGAGCACAATGACTACCTGAAGAAATATCGTCGAGCTTTTTTTCATAGGAGATTCTTGTAGATTCTATCTTAATTTAGTGCTTATCGTTTGTCAATATATATTTATCGTCTTTAAGTATTCACTGGTGTTCCACAGTTATCCACAGGCTATTGACTTTCGACTTTCGCTGTAGTATACTTAAACTAGTAAGTGGGTCGCTGGAAGATTGCTTGTAGACATAGAGAGGAGGAAAGCGATGGCCAGCGTGCGAGGAGAAATTAAGGCGTCCCTCGTGAAGATCGGGCTCGAAGTTTTCCCGGTCTACGAGGACGAGCGTAAGGGGTGGAGTATAGAGGCGTCGGATTTCATTCGACGAACTCCCGCGGGTTCGTTTTACCACACAAAGGATGAGCTCCTCTTCGCCCTCGTGAACCTCAATATCAGTCCGGAGGGCCAGGCATGACCGCAAAGTCTCGAACGGAAGCTTCAGCAAGCTCCACCGCCGAGGCTTTCCGTTTTTTATACAAAAAATGCCATCCCGTGGATGGCAACATGGTCGGTGTCGGGGATGTGGTTTGCGCGACCACACCCCCACACCTTTTCGACTTTTGAAAGGAGACGAAAGGTTGCGCAAAGCGCACCTTGGCTTCGCTCACGCGTCAGCCCTTATAGACTTTGTCCATTGCAAACCCCTTTGAAAGGCGTCCGGTTTACACACCGGGCAACTCGGTTTACGAATACCGCATACCACCACCACCGTCACCCCGAGATGTCTAGCTTGAAACCAGAGCAGAGCTGCCACCCTAATTAGGCCCTCCCTTCGATATGGACTCCACCACACAACCCCACATCCGCTCTGACAATATGCCTGCCGCAGTGGCCTGTCAATTGCCACTAGTGCACAACTCTAGCGCACGCTTTTGTATCCGCCAGGGACGCCGTCTTTTGAAAAAACCACCTGCCAGAGTTGGAGATTTCGTGCGCGGAAGCCGCCGGCGCACATGAGAAGATAGTACTTCCACATGCGATAGAAACGATCATCGTACCTGTCGCGGAGCGCGGGCCATGCTGCGTCAAAATTCTTGAACCATGCCATCAACGTTTTGTCATAGTCCGCGCCGAAGTTATGCCAGTCTTCCATGACGAAAAGTCCCTCGGTGTCCTTCCCTATCTCGGCGACTGACGGCAGCACGCCGCCCGGGAATACGTATGTATCAGTCCATGGCTCTGCAGCAGGTACGGAGAGATTAAACCCAATGGTATGGAGGAGGAAGAATCCGTCATCTTTCAAACAACGGTTCGCAATTTTAAAATACTCGCGGTAATTCTTCGGCCCCACGTGCTCGAACATGCCGAGCGAGATGATATGATCAAATTTCTCGTCAAGTTCGCGATAATCCTGAAGACGAATCTCTACCGGTAAGTCCGCACATAGTTCTCGCCCGAGCGTCGCCTGTTCTTTTGAAATAGTAATCGCTACGGTCGACGCGCCATATCGTTCAGCTGCAAACTTGGCAAAACTCCCCCATCCGCCACCGATATCGAGCACTCGGTCGCCTGCCTTCAATCCAATTTTCTTGCATACGAGATCGAGCTTCGCTTCCTGCGCTTCGTCGAGCATACGTGCGGCTGCTTGCCCTGAGCCTGTCGAAGGGGCGCCCCAATATCCGCAGGTGTAGACCATGCGCTTGTCGAGCATTGCTTCGTAGAGATCATTCCCGATATCGTAGTGTTGCTCACCTACTCTCTTAGATCGTGAGTTCGACTGCAGATTGAAAAAATACGCTTTTATAACAGAGAAGAAGACGGTCGCATTAAACGTAATTTCTCGATCCAGATGTGCCGAGAGCACTTTACAGAAAAACTCATCGAGCTTCTCGACGTCCCACCAGCCGTCCATATAGGCCTCGCCAAGGCCGAGCGTCCCGTGCCGAAGAACACGATTGAAAACGCGCTCATCATGAACACTAAGATCCCAGGACCGATTCCCGCCGATTTTTATATCCGCTTTTGAGAGCAACTGTTCAGCAAAGGTTCGTGCGGAAGACATATGCCGTACGTTATACCTCACTCTAGCGGAAAAAACGAGTTATTCTAGCGGCGCGACTTGGCGCGATCGTTTTCAGTAAGGTATTGCTTGCGCAGGCGGACACTCTTTGGCGTGATCTCGAGATATTCGTCGTCCGACATGATTTCCATTCCGCGCTCAATCGTGAGATCGAATATCGGCACCAAAGTCAGTGCTTCATCCATGCCAGAGGAGCGGACGTTTGACTGGTTCTTGCCCTTGGTCGGGTTCGCGCTCATTTCCTCGCCCTTCGCCGTATTGCCGATGACCATGCCCTCGTAGACCTCGGCCGCCGGCTTAATATAGAGCTGGCCGCGATCTTGTAAGTACCAAAGTGAGTAGCCGAGCGCCTTCCCCGTCGCCATCGAGATCATCGAGCCGACTTGGCGCTTCTTAATCTCGCCCGCATATGGCTTATAGCCGATGAAGCGCGACGAGAGTATTCCCTCGCCCTTGGTATCGATGATGAACATATTTTTATACCCAAGCAGTCCGCGCGTCGGGCCGAGGAGCGTCAAGCGGACGATGTTACCGTGCTGAGTGAGATTCTGGAGTACGAAAGCGCGCTGACTCAGTTTCTCGATGATGGAGCCTTGGAATTCGCTTGGCGTGTCAATGACAACTTCTTCGAACGGCTCCAGCTTCACTCCATTTTCCTCGCGAATGATTACCTGTGGTTGAGAAATTTGGAGCTCGTAACCCTCGCGACGCATGTTCTCGAGCAATATTGAAATGTGGAGCTCGCCGCGCCCCGACACGGCGAAGGTGTCGCCTTGAGAGAAGTCAACCTTGAGACCGACGTTGACCTCGAGCTCTTTCTCGAGCCTCTCGCGTATCTGGCGCGTCGTGACAAATTTCCCCTCCTTTCCGGCGAAGGGCGAATTATTGACGAGGAAATTGAGCACGATGGTCGGCTCGTCCACAGCGATAGCGGCAAGCGGCACAGCATCCTTGTTAGTGGTAATGGTCTCGCCAATGTAGATGTCGGGCAGGCCCGCGATGAGAACAATATCTCCCGCGACCGCACTGTCTGTCTCCGCACGTTGGAGACCTTTAAATGTAAATATTTTCGTCGTGCGGCCTTGGCGAACTTCGCCCGAAGGATGCGTTATAAAAACGTTCTGGTTCGGGGTGATCGTGCCCTCATAGATACGACTGACGGCGAGGCGGCCCATGAAATTGTCGTAGGAGAGGTTAAAGGGCTGGGCCATGAGTGGAGCGGTGGCGGAGTGCCCTGCGGAAGCGGCGGGTACATGCTCGAGTATCAGATCAAGCAGCGGAGAGAGATCTCGGTTGGCTTCGGTACCGCCCATACGCAATTCATCAGGATGCATCGCGGCGCGCCCGTCGCGTCCGATCGCATAGACTACGGGAAAATTAGATTGCTCGTCGCTGGCACCGAGCTCGAGAAAGAGCTCGAGAACCTGCTCTTCAGCGCGCGCCGGGTCGGCAGCTGGCTTATCAATTTTATTCAACACGACAATCGGCTTGAGACCGAGCTCGAGTGACTTCTTTAAGACGAAGCGGGTCTGCGGCATCGGGCCCTCTTGTGCATCGACGACGAGCAGGACGCAGTCGATCGAGCGCAGGACGCGCTCGACCTCGCTTCCAAAGTCGGCATGCCCAGGCGTATCGACGATGTTGATCTTGGTACCTTTGTACTCTACCGCGGCGTTCTTGGCATAAATGGTGATGCCGCGCTCCTGCTCGAGCGCGTTCGTGTCCATCGTCGTGCCCTCGGCCGCCGCACCCGTCTGCTTCAGGATAGCGTCAGTGAGCGCGGTCTTCCCGTGGTCCACATGGGCGATAATTGCGATGTTGCGAATTTCCATGAAAAAATAATCCCGACGCTTCGGTCGGGACCCCGACTAACACGTCGGGGAAGACCTCAGCAGTCGGTGCATTCAATATACAACAAATACCCGCTGCTTACCAGAAAGAGAGGACGGCGGCGAGGCCGGATGCGGCCATTACGGCGATTGTTGTCCAGCCGACGGCCGAGACGAGCGGATGATTCGAATATTCACCCATGATGTGCTTGTTTCCTGAAATGCGCACCACAAAAAAGAGGATAAAGGGCGCAATTATGCCGTTCGCGGCGGCGGCGTAGATGAGGCCGCGTATCGGATCAAGATGTACGAAATTGAGCACAATGCCGACAAGCATCGCCGCAATCATAACTGCATAAAAGGAGTGCGCTTGCTTCAATTTCCGGTAGAGGCCATATCTCCAGCCGAAACTCTCTGCGAGTGCGTACGCGGTGGAGCCCGCGAGCACAGGTATCGCCAGCAATCCCGTCCCAATAATACCGAGCGCAAATAAGACGTAGGCGTACTCGCCGAAGGGCCGCAATGCGAGCGCGGCTTGCTCGGCGGTCGCTATGTTTGTAGCTCCACCCGTGAAGAGCGTCCCCGCAACCGCGGCAAAAATGAAGAAGGTAATGAGATTAGAAAATGCCATGCCGCTCCACACGTCAGTGCGCATCTCGCGTATTGAGTGTTTGCTCACATCGTGTTGACGCGCCTTGATGCTAGTCTCCCCGTGCAAAATTTCCTCCTCGACTTCCTGAGACGTCTGCCAGAAAAAGAGGTACGGAGAGATAGTGGTGCCGAGAATCGCGCACAGCAGAAATATCTGATCGCGCGAAAATGTTATCGACGGTACGAGCGTGTGATAGAGCACGTCGCCCCAATCGAGCTGTACGATAAACGCGACGATCACATACGAAAGCAGCACGAACGTCAAATACTTGAGATATTTCGCATACTGCCGATACGTAGTGAAAATCTGCAGCCCGAGACAGAGGAGCGCAAAGCAAACCACAAGAACTTCAGCCCGTATCGCGGGCAGTAATAAACGCGTACCCGCGGCCATCGCGCCCAAGTCGGCTGCGATATTGAGCACATTGGCGAAAAAGAGAAGTGCGGTTACCGCGTGAAGTGCACGTGTGGAATAATAGTGACGAATATTCGCGGCGAGCCCGCGCCCGGAAACGAGTCCGATGCGCGCGCACATCTCCTGCACCGTTGCCATGAATGGAAACGTGAAGAGCGCGACCCAGATAAGCTGCAGTCCGTAACGCGCGCCCGCCTGAGAATACGTCGCGATACCTGAAGGATCGTCGTCGGCGGCTCCGGTCACTAAGCCGGGACCAAGTTCGGACCAATATCTCTGCACCTTTTGTCGCAACGTCTTATCAGGCATGCTGATGCTTAAACTATAGCATCGTATGCGGTGTTGATTTTGAATAACTCCAGTTCTTTATCCTAGGTAGAACAATGAAAGGCCGGCGACAAACGCAACGATGCCGTACACGTTCAGCGTATCGAGCAGCTTTTTGTTCACCATTTTGTGAAGTGCGTCGGGAATAAAGATGTAGGCCAAGCCCTTAAGGAGGACAAGCCACGCCACGACGGTGATGACGGTACGCCATGAATTATCCCAGACATTATTTTGGAGCAAATAGAGCAACGACAAGAAAACAAGGATGATGCCTGTGAGATATACAACGGCCGGATGTCCGAAAAAGTCTTGCAGTAAACGCGGGAGCGTCTTCCCGCGGAAGATAAGGAAGAGGCCACTAATGATGAGGTACGCACCCACGATCTGAGCTACGACAAGTGAAATATCCATTGCGAATTACTAATTGCTAATGGCTTCAGTATAGCGCCTTATTTCAGCTCAAATCCAAGTAACCCACACTCCCTTATTTCTCGTCATTGCCGAGACTAACCGCTGATAGAGGATGTGTCGTAGCCAAGCTCTTTCGCTCGGGAAACAGATTCAGTCATAAAGTAGATCCAGTGGTCAAAATCTTTATTCTCGTTTCTTGTATTCCAATTCGCAAGGATCTCGTCGGCAGTGGCCCATACAAGCGTGAACTTCTCATGCTCTTCGAGCTTCGTCGGCTGGACGTTGCTACTCTTGAGGATAACGAGAAAACAGGTGGCGTGGGCGACACGATTCACATTTCTCAAACTATTGTGGTAGTGAGTCAGAGCTTCTGAAATTTTCTCCACATAGAGGAAATCGTGCAAACCACTTTCTTCAACAACTTCGCGTAACACGCCGTCTTTAATATCTTCTCCTGAATCAACACCGCCCGAAAAAATCCGGAAGAGACCATCTTCTGTCTGTTTCCCTATCGCGTACTTCTGCGTACGTGGATCAAATACAATCCCACAGCCGCCGTCTCGCCGCTCTTCATTCTCCCTTGTAGTCCCAAACTCGCGGATAGTAATTGAGTCATTGTCGGATTTTCCCATACTTATTTTCCTATGTATCTAAAGCGCGGGACTTTTTTCCACTTTATTTCTACTAGCTAGGTAAACATCTCGAGTGGGCGCACCCAGAGCCCTTCGTCGTCGAGGTGTTTGTAGACCACCATCTTCTCGAGCGTCTCACTGTGCTGAGCGACACTGATAACTTCATATGTTTCCCCCTTATAGTGCTCATACACGCCGAACGGTAATTCTTCAGGTGTCATGATTGAATTTCTGTGAGTATCACCGGCAGTTCTGTGACACCGTCATCGCCAGCGAAGTGGCCCCTGCCGTGTTCGACGATCACTCGGGCACCGAGCTTTGATTCAAATGCTTTTTTGGTTTTCTCAAGTGGAACCCATTGGTCGTTGTCAGAGAGAATAGCGGTGAATGAGTCTGCCGCACTGCGCACTTTGTCAAAATCAATCGGCGCCGTAAGCCACGGAGCAGCGATGTTCTCTTCGTCACTGGTTTCTAGGTTTGTCAGTGTGAGCCATCCGGCGACAAGGATAACTTTCTTGATTTTTAACCCGCGTGTGATTTCAAGCGTGCGCAGGATCGTCTGACAACCGATGCTATGTCCGATGAGCGTTAGCTCGTCGTTCGGACCCACGCCATCAAGAAGTGTAGAAAGGTGTCCAACCCATGCAGTAATAACCGGCCGCTTCGCGTCCGGCATGACAGGAACCTCAACCTCGTATCCTTTCTTATCTAATTCTGTTTTGAGCCATGGGAACCAAGCATTCTCTGGGTGATCCGCCCAGCCATGCACAATAATCGTGCGCTTCATGAAATTAATCTAGCACGAATCAATCACCCCCATTTCCCCCTTCGTTATTCTTATGCTCTTTGCCAAATTTCATTCCTTGTGTAAGGGAGGTATCAGCTTCTTTAGCTGCGCTTTCCGAGTCGAGCAGCGCTGAGTACGCCTCATCAGAATCGCCAGAGTCTTGTTTCTCCTGCGCTTTTAAGAGCGCCCGCTCCGCCATACGAAGTGTCTGGGGAACGTTTTCAAATATATGCTGCTGCACCGTTGAACTCGCAGTGCTCGTTGAAGATGCTGTGTCTCGCAGGCGGCTTTCTGTTTCGTCAATCATGGTCTGGATGGACTGTAGTCTGCTCTCAAATCGTCCTCGATTCTGTGCGTTTTTACTATCATCTGGTCCCAACTTCTGCCCATCCACCTGCGCTTGCGCGTCTCCGTCGGTATTCTGTATAAAGTCTTCCACGATATCAGCTCTCTTCTCTCTCGCGCGTAGCGCGTGTTGCTGAACGACATCTCGCAGTGAGGTAATGTCGTCTTTCTGCGGCGTTTCCGCGTTATCCTCCATGATCGACAATATCTGCGAATGAGCGCTTATCTGCGCCTCAAAATCGACACGCGCGTCAACCATTTCTTCTGACGGCTTTTTTTCTTCCGTGCTCGTCACGATCGAGTTAAATTCTGCCGAGCTCTTCTCGAAATTTTCCGTTATCGTCTTGACGGCTGATTGACTCAACCTTCCCTCGGCAACGAGCGATTCTGCTTCCTCGAGACGGCGTATGGTCCTCGAGGCCTCATAACGGGCTTTTAGTACATCGCCAGATATTGTCGCCCCAATAAGCGGCTCGTTGATATAGATTTTCACGGGATAGAGAATATCGCCCGGTAGGGCCTCTCCTGCTGCAGCAGAGGCGACCGAGCCCCCTGCGAGTAGCACGATGAGCAGAATTCCCGTGAGCGCATAACCAAAGCGGAATTCAAATGCATATTTGTATGGATGCGTATATGTCTCGCGGACACTCCACTTCTCGCGCGGAGCGGCCACCGGATGTGCGTCGGCGTATTCATTAAGGTGCGACAGAACAAGCACCTTCTCCTCCCGAGAAAGTCGTACACTCTTTATCCGTTGTATTCCTTCGTCAATTGGATTATTTTTCATTTTCTTCATCGTAGCCCGCGAGTGTTCTCAGCTGTTTTATACCACGATAGATACGCACGGAAACGACATTGACCGACAGTCCCAATATCTCGGCTATTTCCTTCGGTCCAAGACTCTCCACAAATCTTAAATAGACTGACTGTTGGTAGAGCGGATCGATGTCTCGTATCTTTTCCATGAGAAACTTCGCTTCGTGCGCCATCTCTATTTCTTCCTTCTGCGCCGTGTCCATAAATATCTCCACGTCGGCTCCTGATTCCTCGGCAAGCGACTCCAGAGACAGTGGTTTCTTCTTGCGATACCAATCGATAATGCGGTTCCGCGCGATGGCGAAGAGGAACGCCCGCCCATTCCGTATCTCCTCTTCCTGCCGAGCGAGAACCTCCCAATAGCGCATAAACGTGTCCTGCACGATGTCAACCGCCGCTTCTCGATCAGATATTCGAAGCAAACAAAATCGAAAGATCGAATCCGCTTCGTTGTTGTACAACTGTATAAATTGTTTTTTTAGAATATCTGATTCCATACGTGAAGACGAGGCGAAGCCGAGAATCTTACCTGACGCCGGAGAGAAATGATGTAAGAACCGCGTACCGCCTGCGTCTACAGAGTGTGCGGAAATCATAGTATATCCGAATTATCACTAATCAAATACATACAATGTATGAAGAATCTCCTGAAGCAAATTCCAGCTTTTATCCTTGGCGCCTCGCTTTTTGCCGCGCCGGCGTTCGCGTTCGCGAACCAGGAACAGAGGGACGATTGGAACCACATGGGCCTGGGTATGGGCTTTGGTCTGAGCAGCATCATCGGACAGCAAAATAACCTCGGCCGCGACGACGACTGCCGCTCCGCGACGACGACCGCGCGCAGCGCACGTCGAGCCGCAGTAGTGAAGATTAATAAGATAGCTGCAAGCACCCACGTGTCATCGACTACAATAACGTGGAGAACGAACCGACCATCGACCAGCAAGGTCTTCTACGGATTGACCGCGCCGCTCAACCTCACCTCGAGCAGTACGCCCTTCGTCCTCGACGCGACACTGACGAAACGTCACCAGATTATCATTCCAACTCCCGATGTGGCGACGAGCACGATCTACCATTATGTAGTCCAGTCTACGGATGCCTTGGGACGCACCGCGACTTCGAGCGATCGCCAAATCCTGATTCCGTAATTTACTTTCTTACTCTGCACGAAGAATCATCCCGTTGATGGTGGTGGGATGATTCCCGGCCCGTTCCCTTCTTACCTGTTTATATCTTGTCGCTTGACGCCCAGATGAGGCAGGCTATCCAGCCGATGACGGTCCAACCAATAACGAGATTAAGAAGGCATATGAGGAGCGCGTCTCCCTTGCCTTTCGCAAAGGCGACAATGGACGGGATGAAATAGATGACGAACAGGATGAGCGAGAGGCCGGGGGTCAGAGTCATGTGCTCTCATTATACTGCCCGATCTGGGCCCCGTTGAAGCGCCTATCAAACCGGTGCCGCCGTTAGACCAAGTAGAGAAAGAGACTGCGTAATTATTGTCAAAATATCGCGTTCCCGAATGGGACATCAGTTTGTGGCGTGATATAGATTGTTTCTCCCTTTTCATTCCGCACACCGAGAATGAGCACTTCTGACTTCTCGGGACCCATCTGTTTGACACCGAAATTGATAACGGCGACCACTAGTTTCCCCACCAACTCTTTTTTTGGATAATTTCGATACGCGCCGCACGAAACTTTCGTCCCGATTTCAGGACCAAAGTCAACCGTAATGCGATACGTCGGCTTATTAGTCTCTGCATCGTCGACTTTCAGTATTCTCCCGACTCGTAAATCAAGCGCTTCAAAATGCGCGAATGAGATGACATCTTTCATGCCACAATTTATATTCATTCCTCGGTGTATTTCTCAACATCGGGTCGCACACCCGTCACCACTCTGACCATTTCAGGATTAATCTTTGAAAGTTTCGCTCGTGCTACTTCTTGTCTGATGAAGGCGCCTCTCGCGGCGAGAAATTCGCCGAGATCAACTTGAATGCCGCTATCGGCTTTCCCAGTCTCAACAACTCTCTGCGCGTAGCTGTCATTTCTCAGAAACTCGTCAGACTGAAGGAGTTCCATTGCGGCTTTCTGATCTTCATTGCGAAGCTCGCTCATGCGTTCCATTGACATGTCGTTTGTAGATGTTATCTTATATAAGGAAACTCTGCCTATTCTAGAACGCACGAAAGGAGGATGCAATGTCTGTAGTCTTGCTTTCCGGTCATTTAGACGAAGCGCGACTGTGTCGCGTACAAGAAGAAATCTGGGGAGGACTTGACAATTCTTGCGTGCTCGTAATCGACAGCCTCGGCGGCGACCTCCAACCAACCGTCGATTTCGTCGAAGAAATGCTCGATTCGGTAGGGGTCGGGCGTACCGTGTTCTCGAGCATGAGAATCTATAACGCGGAATCGGCCGCCGCTCTGATCTCTCTCGCGCTTCCCGCCGCGGTCAAAGAAATGCGAGAAGGGGCGATTCTCGGCGTTCACCGCGGGTCTGTGATTCTCGACACAAGCGATCTCGACCTGGTAAACGGCTCGGTCGCGAACCACGCCACGCTTGCGCTACTCAGGCGGCACGAAGCCACGCTGAAAGAGGCTCTCGTCAAACGTGATTTGTCTTCTGACCCGAAACTGATGGCGGAACTCTACGGTAGTAACTGGCTCCATCTCAGTGCTGAGGAGTGCCTTAGGCGAGGCATCGTGACTCGTTTGTTCTAGCTTTCTCACTATGGGGGCGCTCCAACCGGAGCGCCCCCGATTGTTTTTTATCGAGATGTATTTGCGAAATAATCCGCGACAGCGTTCGGCAAAAATTGCGGCTCACCGACGAGGCAGAATGGACCTCCCCTTTGGAGCGTTTCCGACGCATGGAAGCCCCAGGTCACTCCTATCGTCCCCACACCCATTTTGTCTGCTTCACGCATATCGCCGAGCGTGTCGGTGATGAACAGACAATTTCCTGCAGAAGTGCCGTACCTTCCAAACACCGTTTTTATCTTCTCCACCTTGCTCGTATGCACGTCGTTGCCCATAATCTCGACGAAGTGAGATGCGAGATTGTGTTTCTCCATGAATTCTTGGATCGGGCTCGTGATGGTCGAGGAAATTATCACGAGCGTATACTCTTTCCCGAGCTGGGTTATTACTTCTGTCATCCCGGGTTTGATTTGTACTTCATTTCTCATACGAGGAATGTATTCTACAAAGAAATCAATATCGTGCCGGCATTCCGCTGTATGAGTGTTAATTGGATCTTCCCAATCATTAATATTGCCTTCAAACCTTCTGCGGTAGCTGTCTTCGTCCAGAGCCGGACATATCATTTTCTGTATTTCGAACGCGGGCGCAAAGGAATCTGCAATCACGCCGTCAAAATCAAAAAGAATAAAATTATCTTTCACGGCTGGTATCGCTTTGTTCCTCTCCTTCATAAATTCATTCTACCCTAGAGAATTACCGATAACAAAACGAGGCCACCGCGTCTTACGCGATGGCCTCTATGCGGAGCAAGGGGAGTCCTTGCTCAACGAGTAAGTGATTCGAATTATGTGGAGAGCATTAAAGGGCTGGAGCGACCATGGTCGCACCCAGCCCTTTTGCCGCTTCACTTCACCACTCGCAGATGGGACGACATCCTTCTCGCTTTATGCTCAAAGACACCACTGCTATAGGCTACACGGAAGTAATACTGGCCTCTGTGGCCAATAGGCCGTCCTCTGAACACGCACACCTGCGCGTTTATCTGATGCGGAAGACATAGCCCTTCTGTGAAGGTTCCCTCTACGTGCCGCCTCCCTGAAATCGAGATGCACCTAACCTTGACTGGTGGAAAGAACCAGTATCGCCGTCCGTGAACGAACTGATTGCTGCAGTTCATCAGTCGTAGCATAAACCCTCCTAATCGTTTTCATCCTCAACCTGCCCGTAGGTTACATTAATCAGAACCAGATGCCTAGGGCAGTCCCATGTGACACTTTATTCCATCATGCAATCACTGAAACAAATTAAATTTCTTCTCTCGGCACCAGGATTTGATTTCTGCTTCTCTCTTTGACGCTGATGACCGGTCTGGATGCTTCTCGGTATACACCACCTTTTTTACTCCTTTTGATCTGGTATAGCTACCACCCACTCCGTTCTTGTGGTCAACGAACCGCCGATCAACATCGGTCGTTATGCCTGTGTAGAGCGAGCCGTCTTTGCACTCGAGAAGGTAGACGAAATACATTTGATTCTATCGTTCTTTAACGTCCTCGTTGATCAGTTTAATGATCTCGGGGAACGTCGGCACGTTGAAATGACCTTTTTTGCTTTTGTATATGACGATGTGTGCTTTCTTTAATTTGTTTCTATATTTTTCAGCATGAGAGACAGGTACTATGTCATCATCTTTTGAGAAGAGAATGTGGAGATTCATGCAATTCTTCTCGATCAAAGATATATCGGCTTTAAGCCTAAACCCACCGACTAGATCTTCCGAAGATAGCGATCCATCGAAAGGTGCACAAACGAGATATACAGACAGTGCTTTTTTGGACAGTTTATTTTCGGAAAGATATTTCGCGAGAAAAATCCCACCCAGAGAAGAACCTATGAGAATGAAATTCTTTCTGAGAAGGGGTACATACCTATCAAAGAATATCTTCCAATCCCGGTACTTAGCATTATCCTGCAGAGGCATCCGTGGTCTGATGATTTCAAATTTTTTCTCAAGCTTCTGCTCGAGATCAGCCTCCCAATAAGGTCTCTCTTGAGTTGAGACCTTTCTCGTTTTTAGAAAATGCGCATAATCCTTGTTATTTCTAAAGGTCATCCCACCATGAACCATCAGTATTTGAGGCTTCTTTTTCATTTTTGTGATTGTATTAGTATATGAGCAGATCGTCTGGCACGCGGGAACCTCTATTAGAGATTGAGATACGGCGAATAATCTACAGCCGGGTATATTTTACTTGCGCCCGAAAGTACGTCTGAAATTGGCACCCACTTCGCGATTATAGAGGGTTGGTCGGCGATTGGAGTCTCTTCTTTTTCATAAATTTCTTTTCGAACCATTTGAGCTGCATACAAGAAAACAATTTCATGGCCAGGATTCCCTCTATAAATAAAGACGTTCTCGAAAACGTGCAGGAATAAAATATTCTCAAGCTCCGTTTTCAATTCTTCTCGTATTTCTCGCTTAAGCGCATCTGTGCTCAGCTCACAGAAATGAACTCCACCTCCAATGAGGCGAAAGAACTTCTCATTCTTTACATCATCAAAACCCTCCGTTGCCAATATCCTCCCTTTATGCGAGAGGACACACATCGCCTTAACATGAATCATCCCCGGTTCGCGTAGTGCTTCCATATCTAATAGTTTAACTCATTTGGTTGCCTTCTGGGACGACGAGGGGACCCTATTTGGAACTGAGAACTGCGTCAATTGTTTTAATTGCTTCATCAAGTTGACTGGGTAGGTTTTCTTTTGCCGTGTCAAAGGTGTAGACAAAAGAGAGATTGGGGAGAGTGAAATTCTTTTTATTAGTTAGGAAATTATCAACGGCATGAGACCCGTCTTTATAAAGCCACGTGTGAGGATACTTGTTGAGTTTATCTATGACAAATTTGTCTGGAGGATTGATATGGATAAATAGTTGCTGTACGTGTGGAAATGCCTCTGCGGTCTTTTTATTGTACTCAAGACCTGTCATACTTCCGGTATTGCCGTCGACCGCAATACTGTAACCAAGCCGGAGATATTTTTTAGTCAGCTCGTGTGCAATCTCCCGAGCACCTTTGTAAGTGTAGCCGCGTTGTTTTAATTGCTCACGTATTTCGTCTGTCGAGACTCGAATAAGACCAAAGTGCTTGGCAAGCGGCTTCACGACAGTTGTCTTTCCTGAGCCAATTAACCCCACTGGCATGAGCATCCACTGGGGAGAAGGCTTGACCTCAGGAACGACTAACGTCTTCTCGTAGTCTCTTCCGACTTCTTCAAGCACTGCCTCTGGCGCGTCCATACGAGAACTGTATCATTTCTTTTAAAAAAGGCTGGTCGCGTGGTACGACATGGAAACTTTCTGACCCATATTTTTGCTTGAGTTCTGTCGCCCGAGAAAACGGTTGACACACAAGTTAAATCATTATATATACACAGAGGAGGTTACGGCACCAATGAAGAACGGCTCGAAAGTACTTAGGATATTGTGTATCGACGACAAACCCTCAGAGCTGGATCGGGCCAGGAAGGAGGTTGAGGCAGCCGGTCACAAGTTCGTTGGTATTCATGCTGGCACGAAGTGGCTCAGTGAGTTCTTGCCAGAAATACGCACGGCCGACGCAATCATCACCGATCTGCACTTCCGTCCCTATCCTGAAGCACATGATGAGGGGGATGACGTGTTGCTATCTGGCCTGCTCGTGGTGATCCACGCTCTAGGTCTGGGCAAACCGGTCGCCGTTTGTACGGAAATGGACACGGACTACGGAACAGGCCATCACGGCAAGACATACAGCTGGATTCATGACGCATATCTGGAGGGCGATGATGAGTGCATTGGCCCTACTGAGGACATCGGCGGAGAACGGAAGTACTTGATCCTGATCGGCCACAAGGACTGGAAACGGGCCGTGTGGCGAATCATCAGAACTGAGAAAAAGAAAGCCCTGTAACCAAGGTCTCACGGTCGATGGGAAAGTGTCCTCACGAGGGCTCACCCGTTGCGTGAGGCCTTTCCTAATTTAGATAGGGGGAATTGGGGACGGTCACGATTGTTTTGATAATTGTGTGTCTTGATTTGATTGGTAAGGGTGGAGTACCAACGCGCGACCGAAAAGCATTGGAACACGAGACGTGGTAAATAATCGTGACTGTCCCCATTATCCTTGAGTTGTTTATGCTCTTAAAATCTTTACGCAGCAGAGAACCGCGTTAAGGAGGCCGACCTCTCCTATACCAGCATTTAATAAAGGAATACCTTTTGGAATCGAAATCACCGACAATAGACTCGAGAGTTTATCAATATCTGTCTTTGGAATGCCGACACCGATGACGTGAATGGGACTTTCTTTAAGATATCCAGCAATGATCGCGGGCAAGTTCGCGACTGAGTGAGCAATCGCGAGCACGACGCCAACATTCTCCTTTGCAAGCCTTTTCGGATCCAATTCAGTGACGAGGCCTTTTATATCTCGATGGCACGAGATCACTTTGACATCGAAACCAATTTTCTCTTTTTTCAGATATTTTTTCGTATCTGTCAGCAGTGGTATATCATTCTTGCTCCCCGTAACAATCAAAAGTCGTTTCATACTGCAAGGTTAGTGATAATCTCAACATTTGGTAACGTTTTAAACACCTCTGTTGGGACAAGCAGTTTTGAGATCTGTTTTCCTCCGCCAACAATCACCTTTTCTTTCTCCATCAATCGACTATCGATCAATATCTTCCACGTGCTCGGCAGACCTATCGGAGTAATGCTCCCGTACTCCATGCCAGTTTCCTGTAAGACATCTTCGAGTGGTGCCATCGACACTTTCTTCGCATTAAGCTTCTCACAAACAATGCCGTTCAGGTCTGCGCGATAACCAACGGGTACGAGTACCGCGGCAGTCGTCCTCATCTCTCCACGCTTTCCTCGCACAATCACACAGTTCACACCATCATCCGCGGCAACTCCATAATGTTCAGAAAGTGCGAGACCGTTCATATACTGTGGATCAATCTCTGCAACGAGAATATCCGAGTCTGGCAAGACCGCTTGCAACACCGATACACTAACCAGCTCTGGATTATCTGAGATTGGTTTGAATTCTAAAGCAGCGGTCATATGCTAATTGCCTTTAATTGGATCTTAGATACTTGTTCTAGTTGAAGTCAATTTAGTGATTTTTGTGGCTTCAAGTATCCCTACATAAAGGTACTTCTCATTAAAATCGGGCATGGGCGTAAATATCCCTTCAATCTCGATATGGCCACTTACTGGCAATTTCAAAGGATCCTTGTAATTCGGGTCAGTGACTCGCAACATGAAATAGCGTCCTTGGTCGTCCTTGAAGCCAGATAAACATTCCATAGTTGAACCCAATTCAAAACTTCGATGCGGTAGACAAGTCATCATACCTTGTGTCGTCAGAATGCCGGTATTTGGAATGCGCACCCAAGGAGGAGCACCTCGCCAATTCCAATAGATCCCTCCTGCAACTAAAAGAAGAAAGATGGTCGCGACAATTTTTTTAATCATACAGGGCTACGCAACTATTATACGTCTTAATCTGTGGTCAGATGCACCTATCAATCTCAATTTCTTTTCTCGGCGCCAGGATTTGATTTCTGCTTCTCTCTTTGACGCTGATGACCGGTCTGGATGCTTCTCGGTATACACCACCTTTTTTACTCCTTTTGATCTGGTATAGCTACCACCCACTCCGTTCTTGTGGTCAACGAACCGCCGATCAACATCGGTCGTTATGCCTGTGTAGAGCGAGCCGTCTTTGCACTCGAGAAGGTAGACGAAATACATTTGATAAGAGTACAGCACCTCGCCATACGTGTTCTCACACCTCTGCCCAGTGCTGGTCGTCTGAGACGATGTTAGAACTATTTTGCTAAACGCTTCTTCGGAATACCAAAATAAATAGTAATGGGATTCCTCCCGCTTATGGCTAAGGCTATTGATCTCATACATCCATCGTCAATATCTCCTTTCATTTTTCTTTTCAATCTCTTTCTTCCTCGAGTTCCCGTGTCCGTTTTAAACACAATCGGGAATAAATATTTCTCCTTTTGGTCGAGATGCGCCTTTATCTTTAAAATATTTGGGATGCTGTGCCGAGGCCTGTCTTTGATTAATTTGGATTTTTTCTCAAGACCCTCTTTGACTTTCTTCGCGGTTTCAAGAAGCGATCCACGTGTCCACTCTAAGGGCAATCTACCTGCTTTACTCCAAACTCCCAACTCTTTGGGGCTCGCCTCCGCCAAGAACCACCTGCTTTCGTTATACGCTTTAATTCTTTTGGGCCACTTGGGAGTAACTAATTTGTCTAATGACGCTGGCTTCAATTTAAAAATGGCTTTCTTCGCGCTCTGTAATTTTTTATCAAATGCTTTTTCAGGGAGATCTTTTAGGAACTTATGATTGTTACCGAGATTTTTTCTTTGCGTAATATGATCAGCAATAACAAAAGCCCTTTTTACTTCAATAGAATTAATCTCCTTGAGTAATTTCATGGCTCTATAGTACCTCAACCTTACGAGCTGCCGGCCAGGGACTCGAACCCCAATACCATCCTCCAGAGGGATGTGTCCTACCATTAGACGAGCCGGCAATACAGTGAAGATACTTGAAAATCACTGTTTATTCAACCTCCTTTGCTATACTGGATTCTTCACTCTATGGCTCAAGATGCCCTATTGATAACTGACCTCAAAAAGAAATATGCCGACGGCCCAGAGGCGCTCAAGGGCGTCTCGCTCACGGTACCCGCGGGGGACTTTTTCGCGCTCCTTGGCCCGAACGGCGCGGGCAAGACGACCATCATCGGCATCGTCACGGGCCTCGTCACGAAGACGAGCGGAACGGTCAGTGTCTTTGGTATCGACACCGATGAGGAGCCCGAACGCACGCGGTCGATGATCGGGCTCTGCGGACAAGAGATAAATTTCGATCCTTTTATGAAGCCGCGCGACATTCTCGTGAATCAGGCGGGCTATTATGGCATCCAACGCAGGATTGCTATCCCACGCGCAGAGAAGCTCCTCAATGATCTTGGTCTCGGTGATAAGTTCGATCAGATAGGATTCAAACTCTCGGGCGGGATGAAGCGCCGTCTCATGATCGCCCGTGCACTCATCCACGAACCAAAGTTTCTGGTTCTTGATGAGCCTACGGCCGGCGTTGACGTTGAGCTTCGCCGAAGCATGTGGGAGTACCTCACCACACTCACGAAGGGCGGCATCACTATTCTGCTCACGACGCACTATCTCGAAGAGGCCGAGCGCCTCGCAAAGCATGTCGCCATCATCAACAAAGGAGAGATTGTTGCGAATGGCACCATGGAGGAGATTCTTGCGCTCCACGACCCCTCGACGTCGCTCGGGGCAGGTGGCTATAGCGGCGGAAAACTCGAGGAGATATTTATCAAGTTGACGAGTAACAATTCCTGATATGTCTTTCGATAAACAACTCGTCGCACTCTACACGATTCTTCGCAAAGGGGTCGTGCGCATTCTGCGCATCTGGCCGCAGACGCTGCTCCCTTCTATCGTCACCTCAGTGCTCTACTTCGCAGTGTTTGGCAATATTCTAGGTTCACGCATTGGCAATTTTAATGGCGTCCCCTATATCCTATTCGTCGTGCCCGGTCTCGTGATGCTCGCCGTCATCACGAATGCATACATGGACGTCGCCACGACCTTTTTCGTCTCCAAATTCTTCTCGCGTAATATCGATGAGATCCTTGTCTCACCCACGCCGTCACTCATTATAATTTCTGGCTACATTCTTAGCGGCGTAGTGCGCGGTACGGCAGTAGGCATACTTGTCCTGCTCGTATCGTTATTTTTCGCGCTCCCTTCTATCGCACATCCGCTCGTCGCGATCCTCTTCCTCATCCTCTCGAGCCTTGTCTTCGCGCTCGCGGGACTTATTAACGGTATTTACGCCAAGAACTTTGACGGGATCTCTATCGTTCCTACGTTCGTACTCACGCCGTTCGTCTATTTGGGCGGTGTCTTCTATTCGATCAAATCGCTGCCGCCATCATGGCAGACCGTCTCGCTTTTTAATCCAATTTTCTATATCATCAATGGATTCCGTTACGGATTCCTCGGCACGAGCGACGTTTCACCGCTCACGTGCGTCGCAGTGCTCCTCGGCCTCATGCTCGTCCTTCTTGGCGCTAACTGGTACTTCATTCGCACAGGCCTCGGCCTCCGCCAATAATTTGCAGCAAATCTATGAGGTCTATCTGTGGAGATCTGACCTCCACAACGCTACTCAAAACGAACAATATCGTTGTCTTTGTCTTCCCTCGAAATACGATTTTCCATAAAATCCCTACCAAATTCCTTGAACTCTTTTGGTGAGAATAGATCATTCAAAAATGAACTCTCAACAATTGGCCGAGAAATTGCACCCACGTGATCTCCGAGACTTGAAAACTCATATTGGCAAGCCCATGTGAATGCCTTTTCAAAATTATCTTTTCCTTCAACTTTCCCCTTGTACATGTCGAGAGTATTTTTTAACTGTATGTATGCGATTACATGCCGCAAATAATCGTCACTATCAATGGTCTTCGAGCGGAACGCGCTTTCAAATATCGATCCGCGCTCTTTGTATTTTAAATTAAAACGATATGACATACCGATGCCTACTCGTTGCATGAATTTCGATATACCTCCATCCCGAATCTCTTCGAGTAATAAATGAAAATGATTGTTCAGAAGACAAAATGCAATAATATTGACGAGCTTCTTCTGCTCGGGCCATGTTTCAGGTCGATCGAATATTTTGAGCCTTGAATCAGAAACGTCCCTGAACCAGTTTGCGGGCTGATACTCGTCATTGAAATGTGCAAGCATTAATAGAAAGCGATTCTTGTCAGCATTATCACGAACAATTGAAGCCCCACGTGTGCCGCGTTTAATGACGTGTACAAACGATCCGACACCATATGGTTCTTTTCGCATGTAACCATTATATCAGCTTCTGTGGAGGTCTGATCTCCACAATCTTCCCAATCTAAATTGACACGAGTGAATACGACCAGCCCGGTTGCCACTTAAAAGGTGCGGAAGTGAGCTGTTCAAGTGGCACATGGTTAATGAGATTTTCGAGGCCGAACTGAGTAGCGCGGCTCCCGATAATCATCACTCGTTTACCATCATATTTTTTCAATAACTCTTCAAGAAAGTCTTTCATTCGAGCGGTCGTTTGCGTATAACTCTCCCCATTTGGGAAAGGAATATTGATGTGCTGCGGCTTTTCTTTGTCGACAATCTCGCTTGGACTTTGAGTTAGATCCCCATAGTCACACTCTCGTAAACGAGAATCTTTGATGACTGGCCATTTGTCGCCAAAACCGATTTCTGCACTTTTATATGCACGTTGTAAGTCTGCACAAAAAATCGCATCAAAGTGGTCGTCTTTATATCGCTCCCCCATCTGCTTCGATTGCTCGATGCCGAGCGGCGAGAGCTCTATGTCATTCCACCCCGACGATAAATGCGCTTCGTTATCGTACGTTGTTCCGTGTGACTCGAATACTATTTCGACCGCCATAGTTATCTCTTTTTCTTCTGAGCAATCGCGGCTTTGAGAAATTCGGTGAAGAGAGGGTGCGGGTCGAGTGGACGCGCTTGCAGCTCCGGGTGGAACTGCGTGCCGAGCATGAAGGGGTGCACTTTCCGCGGGAGCTCGGCGATCTCCATCAAGATTCCGTCGGGCGACGTACCCGAGAAGACGAGTCCGGCGGCCTCGAGCTGTTTGATATAAGACGGATTAATCTCGTAGCGATGGCGGTGGCGCTCCTCTACCAATTCTTTCTTATACGCCCCGCGCGCCATCGTGCCCTTCTTGAGGTACGCCGGATACGCTCCGAGGCGCATCGTGCCGCCGTATTTATTGTCAGCGAGGTGCTTCTTTTGCTCGAACATGACATCGACCACCGGATCTTCTGAATTCTTCTGGATCTCAGTCGTGTGCGCGTTCCTGAGCCCTAGCACATTGCGCGCGTACTCGATCACCATGAGCTGCATGCCGTAACAGAGGCCGAAATACGGGATTTTATGCTCGCGCGCATATTGTATGGTCTTAATCTTCCCCTCGATGCCGCTCTCACCGAAGCCGCCCGGGACGATGATGCCTTGATACTTTTTGAGCTCCGCAATCGCTTTTGCCCCACCCTTCTCAATTTGTTTCGAATTTATCCACGTGATCTTGGGCCGGCGCCCGAGCTTCGCCGCGGAGAATTTAATCGCCTCAATGACCGAGAGATACGCATCAGAAAGCATGAAGTCGCCCGTATCAAAATATTTCCCCACGATGGCGATCGACACTTCCGGTGCCTTCGTGTCGACCGCCGCCAGTGCGAACTTCTTCCACGCAGCAAGTGAGGCTTTCTTCTTCTCGGGCAGTTTGAGCGCATCGAGCATCGCATCGCCGAGCTTGTCCTTCTCGAAGTTGAGCGGCGCCTCGTAGATGCTCGAGATATCGGGAGCGGAAATGATGCGATCCTTACGCACATTGCACCAGATCGCGATCTTCTCTTTGCGTTTCTCGTCCACCGGCTCCTTTGAGCGCGCAATGATGAAATCCGGCTGGACGCCGTAGGAGTTCAGATCGCGCACGGCGGTCTGGGTCGGCTTCGTCTTCATCTCGCCGAGCGTGCCCGGCGTCGGCAGGTACGACACCATCACGAAGAGCACATCATCGGGATATTTCATCTTCAATATGCGTGCTGCCTCGATAAAGAGCGCGTTCTGGAAATCGCCAATCGTGCCGCCGATCTCGATGACCGAGACGCGGCTGCCGTTGTACGTCGCCGCTTCTTCGATTCTTCGCAGGATCTCATCGCGCACGTGCGGGATGGCTTCGACGCATTTCCCGCCGTAGCCGAGCGAGCGCTCGCGCTCAATAACCGACTGGTACACCATGCCGCTCGTCATGTAATCGGCGTTCGTGAGATCGCGATTGAGAAACCGTTCATAATTCCCCATATCCTGATCGGTCTCCATCCCGCTCCGGAGCACGAACACTTCGCCATGCTCTGTCGGGTTCATCGTCCCCGCATCGACGTTCAGATAGGGATCGATCTTCACGAGATTCACGGGATACCCTTTCTGCTGGAGAAGGAGTCCGACCGAACTCGTGACCACACCCTTGCCGACGCCGCTCATCACCCCGCCGAGGACGAATATGTATTTGTGACCATCTTTCGCCATACGCTACACTTTGAGATATTTACGAATGGCAAACATTGAAGCGATCGCTCCGAGCAGGATGCCCGACAGCATGAGAATCGCGAAAACGAGAATGAAGTGAGTCGCATAGTATTGCGCGAGGTTGAATCCATCGAGCGCATGCGTCCAGTTGGAGCCGGCATACCACGCCACGGGCCACATGATAAGGAGGACGAGGACTGCCGATATGGCGCCTGTGATGACACCGGCGACGACGAACGGACCCTGCACATACGCGTTACTCGCGCCGACGAGTTTCATCACCGAGATCTCGTCCTTGGCCGTGTAGATCGCGAGGCGAATCGTCGCGAACGCGATGAGGATCGATGCGAGCGCGAAGATGAAGACCATTGCGAAACCGATCTGGCGCGTCGCGTTAATCGCGAGCGTCAGGCGGCCGATCACGTCCTTATTTTGTTCGTAGTTCACATGATCGACGATAGAGGTGCCGCTCGAAGAGAGCATCGGCGACGCATCGAGGAAATCGACAATGCTTTCATACTGCGAAAGGTCCTTTGCACGCACCACGAGACGCGCTCCAAACGGGTTGGTCCCAATCTCATCAAGTGCTTGCAGATTCAGCTGATCGCCTGCGTTACGAGTGCGGAATTGCTCGAGAACATCTTCTCGCGTGGTGTATGAAATGGAAACGACTTGCGGCAGTTTCTCTAATTGATCCTTCACGTCGAAAATGCTCTCCTCGCTTGCGCTCGTGACGAAGTAGATCGAGACGTCCACCTTGTCCTTGATCGTAGTGAGCGTGTGCGAGAGGAGCGCGGAGAGGAAAATGAGGAATCCGATGATCGCGAGCGTCACGGTCATGACGACGACCGTTGCCGCCGAGACGGCGCCGCCGCGCGTGAAATTCTTACCACCCCCGACGAGCACTCGTTTGATGACCATCCAGTTCATAAATTGATTCTACAGGACGTACTTCCCCTTCGCATCGTCACGCACCACCTTGCCCGAGTCGAGGGTGATAACGCGCTTGCCGATTGCGTCGATCACGCCCTTGTTGTGCGTCGTGATGATGATGGTCGTACCGAGCTCGTTTATCTTCTTCAATATCTCGACGATCTCGTAGGTATTGATCGGGTCGAGATTCCCCGTCGGTTCGTCGGCGACGATGAGCTCCGGCTGATTGATGATCGCACGGCCAATAGCGATACGCTGTTTCTCTCCGCCCGAGAGCTGGTCGGGGAAATGCGCGGCCTTGTCGGCAAGATTCACGAGTTCGAGGATATAGGGCACGTCGCTCGCGATCTCGTCGTCGGTGCGGCCGGTCGCCTCCATCGCGAACGCGATGTTCTCATAGGCAGTTTTATTCGGAATCAGACGGAAGTCCTGGAAGACGGTGCCGATCTTCCGACGGTAATGGTGCAGGGCAGAGTTCGGCAGGTCATTCACGTCAATAGATTCAAAAAAGACGGTGCCGTCGGTGGGACGCTCTTCTGCCAAGAGTAGTTTGAGGAGTGTTGTCTTGCCTGCTCCCGAGTGGCCGACGATAGAGATGAATTCTTTGGGGGCGACTGAGAGAGTGACTCCATCGAGTGCAGCGGTGTTCCCGTATCGCTTTGTCACTCGGTCGAAGTAGATCATGCGTCGCTACTCATTGTACCCCATTCACTTCCCATGAGTCCAGAAAGTGGATAAACAAGGTTCAACCTTGGAATCGAGGTTAAGGTTGATCCTTGTTATCAACGGCATCAATAAACTCGTCGAGATCGCCCTCGAGGACCTTGCCCGGATTCGACGATTCGTGTTCCGTACGGTGATCTTTGACCATTTTATAGGGATGGAGGACGTAGGAACGGATCTGGCTGCCCCATTCGTTCGCGGTGGTGGCAGCAATGGAGCGCCCTTTAGCTTCAGCGAGGCGCTTCAATTCTTCTTGTGCAAAGATTTTCGCTTTGAGAAGCACCAGCGCCTTCTCGCGATTGGCCTGCTGGCTGCGCTCGCTCGAGACATGTGCTGAAATGTTGGTCGGGATATGGAGAATGCGTACCGCCGTTTCGCGCTTATTGACGTTCTGTCCGCCGGCGCCGCCCGCCTTCGCGAAGGCTATTTCAAGATCGTCGGGCTTCAGTTCCACCTTATCGTTCGGCATGAGCACGGGTAGCACCTCGACGAGCGCGAAGGATGTCTGTCGCTTCGCCTGCGCATTGAAGGGCGACTGGCGCACGAGACGATGCACGCCCGCTTCGTGCTTAAGGCGGCCGTAGACGCCCGCACCCTCGATCTCGAGCAGTATATTGCGATAGCCGCCGTGGTCGTTCTCGTTGGCGTGCAGCTCGCGTACGCGCCAGCCTTGCTTCGCGGCGTAGCCCTCGTACATTTGCCGCAATATGCGTGCGAAGTCTTCGGCGTCGTCGCCCCCCGCGCCCGCGAGAATCGCAAGCGTCGCGCCGCCCCGATCGTGAGGGTCTCCGCCAGCTGGCGGATCCGCCTTCAGTTGCTGATACTCCTGTACTATCTGTTGCGCTTTGTCCTTGTCCGTCCAGAAGTCGGGCGATGCCATCATCGCTTCGATCTGTTGCATTCGTTCATTTGATTTTTCGTCCATACTTATGGAGCCGCCTCCCAGGATTGAACTGGGGACCTACGGTTTACGATACCGTCGCTCTACCAGCTGAGCTAAGGCGGCAATAGTATGAAAATATCATTTCTTTTGTTTTTCCGCGAGGTTCCACTGCTCTAATCATCTTCATCGTCGTCATCGCCTGATCGGGGCACACTGGTGGGAGCTGGCATCGGCAGGCTGGCGAGGTTCGTCGCGCTCGTGGCGACTGTCTGGTCTAGGTCTCCGATATAGTATGCATCAAGCATCGCCGTGGCAGACGAAGAATGCGAGCCGGTGCCACCTCGCGTTGCATACGCTTGAGTCGCGTCAGTGCCGCAAGTCGGCAGGATGGTGCTTGCGTTACCCGGGTGCTGATTCAAGAAGTTGGTGACGTCGTAGATCTTTCCCGAGATGAGCAACCAGCAACTTTGTCTCGAATTATGTTTGGCGAGCTCGACGCTCGTGAGCTTCACTGTCGAGCTTGGCGCTGGCCGCGGCGCGGTCGGGCTTGGAGCGACAGGAGCGGGGACAACAGGAGTTTGAATGACCGGAGCAGGGCTAGGCGCGACTTGAACAGTGCTGTTTGTCTCAGTTGAAGCCGTCGTCTTCCCAGAGCTCACCGCAATACTTTGATTTAACGTCCCAATATAGTAACCAGCCAGCATGGCGCTCGCGGTGCTTGAGTGCGGCGATCCACCGGCTGTCCCTTTATTCGCGTAGGCAGTCGTCGCGTCCTTTCCACAATACGGCAGCATCGTGCCTGCGTTGCCCGGGTGCTGATTCAAGAATGTTGTGACGTCATACATCTTCCCGGATATAAGGAGCCAGCAACTCGAAGAAGAATTATGCTTCGCAAGCTCGACTGCGTTCAGAACGAGCGCAGTCCCGGATGCGTCCAGACTCTGCGCGGGAACGACACCGTCCACTTGGCCGGCTACGCCGCTATTCTGTCCGACCGCGATCCCACCGCCAGCACTGTTCGCAGATAGTAGACCGGCCGCAAATATGGCAGTCACCATAGCCCAGAATATAAACAACATTATCGTCACTAATTTTTTCATACTGCAAGATTAAATTCTTCGGAATGGATTCGTTTGTTGTCAAAACCTACTGCAATAAACTGGCTCCGTAAGCTCTGCATGAATGTGAGCGGGCCGCAGAGGAACACATCGGTACCACCGAGGTCTTTGCGGCCCTCAATTATAAGACGTGGAGAGAGGTACCCTTCTGTCTCAGAATAGTGCGGATGGAACTTGAAGTGAGGAGTTCGACGCGCTATATCCGTGAGTTCACTAGCAAATGCGGCTTTCTTTTCATTCCCCACCGAGTAGTACAAATCGACTTCATGAAGGTCGCCACTCCTTCCTAGCTGTCGCGCCATGCCAAGGAAGGGGGTGATGCCGATGCCGCCCGCGACCCAGATCTGCTTCTTCGACTCTACCTTCGTATACGAGAACACACCGAAGGGCCCCTCAATGCGGCACACGACTCCTGGCTTCAAGAGATACACCATCGAGGTGTAGTCGCCGAGCGTCTTGATCCCGAGCGACAAATGATCGCTCCCGGAGAATGACGTGATCGAGAAAGGGTGCGACTCTGACAAGACGCCGTCTTGTTCGAATCGCAGGAAGATAAATTGCCCGGGCTGATAGATAATCTTCTTCGAAAGCGGTGTGAGCACAAGCTCGACCACCATGTCGGTCACCTTGGTCACCTTCTCTACCGCGTAGCGGTACTCGGTCGTCGTGTAGACACCGACGATAGTTCGATAGATATAGGAGAATGCGCCGAGCGCCGCGAGGCCGAGCATGTAGTACTTGAGCACGGCATTGTTCGAGATATCGCTCGGTACGAGGATCATGTGCAGCGCGCCGAGGAAGAGGACGACACCGAGGAATTTATGCGTGTTCTTCCAATTCTGATATTTGAAATGCAAATAAAACGTGACCACCATGAGCACCATGAAGGTGAAAAGTGCTACCTCGCCGAGCGTGACCGCAGTGTCTTGAAATGAGAAGAGGAAAAAATATGCAGATGAAAGAGAAATAAAAAGATATTGCACCGTGAGAAATGTGGGGTGGAAGAGGATGAGAGAGAAGGCGAGCGCGCCGACGAGGTGATGTTTGTCGTAGACCTTATTGAGGCCGTTAAAGAGGCGGTCGAGGAATCGGTAGCGCGCGGCGAGCACGAAGTTCATCGAGAGGAGCGCCATGCCGAGGAGCCCCGCGAGCTGGCCGAGACTGCGATACACAGATACCGGCGACGCGAAGCGGCCGGCGAGCGGTCGCATAAGAGCCCACAAAGCGAGCGGCAGGAGCGCCAGCGCGAAAATCAAAATAACCCCCGCATTATCCTTAACGTACTGAATCATTCGGCTTCAGTATACCAAATACCAACCCGAGGCGGATGCATTTGTTTATTCCTTATTCCCCCCGGATGGATGCAGTGGTGGTGGTGGCGTGAGAGGAGAAAGGGGGACGAAAATCCACGCGGCGATGTAGGCCAAGAAGAACGCGCCCGAGAAGAGCAGGACGAAGAATATGAGGCGCATGAAGACCGGGTCGATGTCGAAGTATTCGGCGAAGCCGCCCGCTACACCGCCGATGACCGCATCCTCGCGCGAACGGTAGAGCTTCTTCATACGCCGAGATAGGTGAGCGCGTGGTAGACGAGATACGCCGGCCACACGAGCGCCTTTAATAACCCGATAACTCCGGCTAGGAAGGTCGGCGCGCCCTGGATATAGTAAATGGCCGCGCCGATCACGCCGAGCCCATAGACTGCCGCACCGGTGCCTGATTGTTCTTTACACATATGCGCACAGTATACTCCTTTCCCTTTTGTCTAAGCAAAGGAAAACGGGCTTGCACGCGCAGCCCGTTTCTTCTCTATCGCGACGAGCATGGTTAGCTGTAGCTACCGCGCCACCGTTTGTTTGCTTCTGTTGTGCTTTGATAGCCACCTGGTCAGGAAAATGATTCTTCTCGGCCTGCTCCGGCGTTCTTGTGCGCGGAGCCGCCGATCCTTTGCCAATTCCTTCCTGGCCCACTCGCGCCACAGTGATCGCAGATCCCTTTGCAGATGTGCCACGGTCTACGGTCTTTGCACCTTCTGACTCTTTTCTTTGTCTTCCCCACCGTAAACCTCCTTTCCAGAGCTAACGTAGCACGAATTCACGCACAAATAAACTGCAGCGGAAGGCCAAATATGAATACTTTTCAATCCTTGCTGTATTTAAAAATGTTCAGTCCGCGAGTTGCCAAATAATCGCTGAAATCCGCTCTTTCCTCGCGACTGCCGTCGGCGACAAAGACGTCTTTGAAATTTGACGGAATATTTTCCATCCTTTGAAACGTCTTCGGCAAGCCGAGATAGAGTCCTAATTCTTGTGGGACGTACGTGTTCGAAATATCGATAATCTTCTTCAATGTTGCGCCAGTACGCACATCGTCCTCGACGATCAATACTCGTTTACCTTTTAGAACAGACAGGTCGCCGCACGCGATGGTCGTCCGGGTCTCGTCGATTCTACTTTCCGGAATATTCACGGCGACGGTGGCAAGACCTAGATCAATAAAGAATGGCTCGTACGCAAAGCCCTCCGGGCCGACGATAAGCGCAACATCGAAACCTTTTTGTACTGCTTCGCGAGCGGCAATAAATGCAGCCAGTGGATTGCTAGGATAATGTTGATTATCGATATTTCTACTTGTAGCCGCTTCTACTGCACGCGCCGCATACCGGGCAGCAATAAGTTTGTTTTCTGTACTGATGGGAAGCTTCTCTGGGTTACTCAATCGCTGTATAAGATTGCCAACGACCCCGGGCAGCTTATACATAGCCGTATTAAGATAAACCTTTTTAAGCTCGCCGAATTCTGTCAGCATCTGTTCGCGCACATCGGATATTCCCGCCACCATTGGATTCAGAGAATCCCATAGGCGGCATCGCTCGATTATATACGTCCGTATCGACTCAGATAATTCGGGAAACTCTTTTTTGATTCTCTCGGCTTCTTCTATAAAAAGCGTTTCCGTTTTTCTTCTTCTGCCGTAAGGTGTTTCCAGCTTCTCGTGAGCTTCAATGTACACATCACCCGCATTTTGAAGCGGAGCATTCTCTGGGTAATAAGCAGTGAGCTCTGGAGGCAGATTCTCGATTCTCGTCCCTGTTCCGTTACTCCCGGCTGGCACTTCATCATAAGGGAAATACGCATCTACCTTGAGCGGCCTGAAGCGCGCGAGCATGCTGAGAGCTTTACGGATGCTCGCACCGCTCACCGCATCTTTGTCGAATAGCAGTACTTTTTTCCCCTCGAAATCCTTCTTTTGCACAGGGTTGATCCACTTACCTCGAGGCACCTTTCGATTGTGGGCAGCTATATCAACGATTTTGGTTGGCATCCCCCACAAATGCGCAATGGCACCCTGCTTTAGACCGCCGCGCGCGATCGGCACCGCCACATCATATTGGCGAGACAAGTTTCGGATAGCGATAAGATCATCACCTCTGTTTATCATGCCCGTTGCTGTAAGATCGCCATTCTCAATCAAGAATTTGTCCACATATTCATTTAGTGTCTTTTCAAGAATGCGGAAACTGCCTTCGTATTGATACGTACCCCAATAGCCTCGATTCTCACGATTTAATAAGTTGCGCATGCCCTCATGGTCCTCGAGTAGGATCAATGCTCGGGGTATTTCAGTGCTGTCCAAGCGTTCCTTAAGGAGTTTATCAGCTACTACACGTAGCCCTTCAAAATCCTGCGCCGCCTCAAAGAAATCCAGTGCGATCGTTTCGCTACCTTCGCTCAAATAGTCATGACCGGACTTCGCCAACTGCACTCGTTCCTCATTCGAGAGCGTGTCTATCCCGTTCCGTGAACGCGCTAACAAATCGTGCGAATCACAAATTCTTTCAGCATCACGTAAAATCTTCCTACTCGGTGACTTCTCAGACATAGAACTATTCTAACTCACTGGAGCGGGAGGCCGATAGACGTTTGTATCTTGCATCTAGGTGCGCCGGTACACTGATACCGGAGGGCCACCGTGATGACGTATGGAATCTCTTGCGAGATGTCCACTGTTCGAGCATGTGACACCCCGGTATCAGTGTATAAGCCATCTATTGCAGGTTGGGGAACGGGTGACCGTTGCCTCAGATAACCAACAAGCCCATGGATATGATACCGAGTCGTGTGTCTCCGGCAACCTCCGTTCTTTCTTCTCTTTTTCTCTTCTTTCTTTTAGTACCTAATTCACGATGATATGCAGATCATTGGCTTTGATGTATCCAAGAAAGAATTGGTTGGAGTGCGAATCAACAAGAGAGGCGAGATTCAGGAGACGTATGTTGTTCCAAATACCGAGACGGGTATCACCGAATTTCTGAGTTCGTTAGTGACCGTCGGGACCATCGGCTGCGAAGCGACGGGCGAATACCACAACGTGCTTGCCAAGGCGTGCATTGCGCGAGACATCCCCTGTATCGTCCTCAATCCCATTGTCACTAAACAGTTCACGCGGGCCACCGTGCGGAAGCGCAAGACTGACCTCACCGATGCTCACGTCATTGCCAAGTGTGTACTGCAAGGCGAGGGAGAACCGGCCACCGTTGCCTCGTTCAGCGCAGCCAAGAGAATGTTGCGCACGTCCTCTGAACTCACGCGTCTCGCCGTCTCCGTGAGCCATATGCGCAAAGGTTTTAAGGAGCACTGGGAAGCAGAACCAGCTATTCAGGACACGCTCCACGCGCTTGAAACACACATCGCCTCGGCGGTGAAAGCGATACGGGCGCAAGGCATACAATCAACCGATCCGGCAGTCTCTGGGCTCCTCTCCTCCATTCCTGGAGTCGGAGAGACACTCGCCGCAACGATTGCCTCCGAGATCGGAGACGTACACCGATTCTCGAGCAGCAAGGCTCTGGTGGCCTATGCTGGCCTTGATCCAAAGGTGCGACAGAGCGGCATCACACTCGCTCGCAATACCAAAATAACCAAACGAGGCTCTCCGTATCTACGTCGAGCACTGTTCATCGCCGCTTCGATCGCTCAACGATATGATCCGGCTCTCAAAACGTATTATGAAAAGAAGCGCTCTGAAGGGAAACGGTACAAGGAAGCTACGGTTGCAAATGCCCGGCACGTTCTTCAAAGAATCTATGCCGTCTGGAAACGCGGCACTCCCTATGTTGTCCACACGTGAATGACCGAAGTGCTTGCGCCAAGATTACAGGTCTCGAACCTACAAGCAAAAATGGAAATCACTGGTGCTCAAACTCCTCGGATCATTTCAATCCGATAAGAATGGTCGCCTGCCCGGATTGGCGGCGTAATCAATCAGAGTCCTTAGCTGCCGACGAGATAAGGAGATCGAAGAGTCCGAGCACGCGGAGTGCATGCTGCTCTGCTTCTGTATCACTCAATTTGATCTCGAACTCATCTCGAACGATCGCTTTGAATTCCTCGATGGTCTTCTGTGATAGTCGCACCGTTGCATGGTGCACGATGCAGTGCGAGTTGGTAGGCAAGATTCGTCCTGCCCCATAAAAGATTAAGAGACTTAACCATGGATGCAAGATGGGAATAGTAGCCGCTTCCGTCTATTTTTCCATTCTCGTTAAAGATGACACGCTGTGCCCAGCACGCAGCATGATCTGTGCAGAGCACATCTCTACACACGCATCGGGTGCGACAGTGTACACTACGCTGCATGGAGGACGTGTCCAACTATGCCAGACTCCGCGACGACGCACGCAGGTTCTATACGGGCACGCGCCCGATCAAGTCTCCGGCCCTGAACGAATATGTCCATTTCACCGCCGAAGGTTTCAACCACATCGTTTTTAAAGGCTCACGCAGCGAACGAGAACGCCCATCGCAGATATTGAGATTCAAATTGTTGCCTATCGCCATAAAGCTCATCGAGCACTCCACAACGTATCAGGAATTCGAGGAAACATTGAAGGAGTTCGAGATCAAGAGTCACAAAAGGAAGGTCCGGAAGAGTAAGCCAGTGAAGTATTGGGGACTCATCGCCATCGTCGATGGACGCAAGATCAAGGTCATACTGCGCAAAATCGGCGACAACGGACAACTCCACTTCTGGAGCATCGTGCCAGCATGGACGACCAACAAATACCGAGACATCAAGCTCTTCAGCACGATGAAAGGCAACCCTGAGGAAGACTGAAAATCAAAAACACCGACGCAATGTCGGTGCCTTTGAAGTGCCTGCCTTCGGCTTATGTATTAGCCGAAATAGGGCTGACGCCCCACAGGCACCCTAACTGTACAGGAAGAACCATGAGCGGACAATGATGTTGTGCACCGGGCTGAAACCAAAGTATCGGCTCGAACCCATGAACCTGAAGAAAAGGACCTTTGTTTGAGCCGTTTATTCCATGTGGCGTCAGCAGGATTACTCTTTGGGGTCTTTCTACCAGTCGACGGTCGAACTGCTTCATATGGCTTAAACACAGCGGATTTTTTCTTTCATTCTGACCTTGAGCCGAGAGTCGGGATTGAACCGACGACCTGCGCCTTCGCTTACACCTCTTCTTCATTGCCACAACAAAGAGGGCTAGACTGTATATTTGCCCAACGAGGGGCACCCTTGTCAGTCGTTCGGGCCCTTGTGGGCCACGGTCTTGGCTTGTGGAGCTATTGACCGTTATTCGGGATTCGCGATGCCCTCGCGGGAATCGTGGGCAGGGTTTGCGACCCACCATGGCGCTGCTCTACCAACTGAGCTATCTCGGCTTTATTAAGGCACCAACGCATACTAACGGAGTTCTTTCACTTTTTCAATTTCACTGATTAAAATATTCCGCAATTTTTTATTATTGAAATAAATCGTGAGTACACCATGCTTGGACTTTTCCCGATACGTTCCTATGCTGCCGGATCGGGTATTGATAGTCTTGTAGAATTTCTTCGGAGATATCTTCAAGAACGTTTGCCAGAATCGTTCTTCCTTCCCCTGATCCATATCACTGAAGATTTGGAGCGCGAAGCGCAATCGTGATTCATCTATACCATATGCATTTCGTAAAAATAGAATGAATGAACGCACAAGATACGGATCTGTGTTGCCAAGCCGAACCTGCCCCAGATTCCTTTTCGTACCTTCACCCCAATAGAGGCCAAGACCAAGACCAAGAATGAATGAATCTCTGTTTGTCTTTGGAGCTTGGATCGCAAATGGATCGCCGAGCGGATTATGCATCGTATAAATCGCCTCACTAATTGAGCGCTTCGGAATGGAATGTTTCTCCATCCAATAATTTATCTTCCCGTCAGAACAACGAAATGCCTGAGCGATATCGTGCACAGATTTCTTGTCGCGAACGTACCACCGCTCTAACGATGTCTTATCCATCATTGCTAGTATCTCAGCTATAGTCTATTTAGTAAAGCACCTCCTGTGGACAAGTCAGCTCTACTAATACAGCAAAATGCCGACGACGATCGCGAGATGGAAGGCGACCATGAACGCGGTCGCTATGAAGAGTTGCTTGTCTTTGTGCACCATCGAGTAGAGCACCCACAAGAGGTTAAAGAGCGCGAGCAAGACCCATGTCGAGAGTGAGAGACCCTCAGCACTCTTCGACTCATATATCTGGAGAATTTGCGGCAGGAGCGCGAGCGGCGCGAGGATGCCCACGGCATACATAAGATAGTCGAGAGAACGTTTCCATGCGTTCGTGGCGGGGAATGGCTCGAGCCCCCTCGTGTGGCGCGCCCGCGCGCGCATGTGATGAAAGCCGTTCATGTTTTCTATTTATAGCACGCGAGACTGCGCGCACCGCGAGATTATTGTTGAAAATTAATTCTGAATCGATACATGCCCATGCTGCACATCCCTTGGAGCGGTCCGACTTGCGGATCATCGATCGTGATATCGGTCGTGCCCGTCGACGGGAGATACCGGCTCACGCCGAGACTCGGGATGCGCAGTGATGACGAACAGTCGAAGGTGCCACTCGTGTGAAAACGAAGAATGGTCGGGATGCCCGCGCGCGCGGTGACCGAGCGCGGCGAGTAGCCGCCTTTGGCTCGCATGTCGATAATCTGTTTGCCATCGACAATGCTGACATTGTTCCCGGGAGGATCGACCGATTCTCCCGAACCACCGGCGCCGAACAAGAGTGCCCCGCCGATGAACACTGCAGCGATGGTGATTGCTATATAGGTTGCTTTCATTTTTCGAATACTATCTAGAAATTGAACACGGGTGAAATGAGCCCGATGACCGCAAGACTGTTCACGATGTTGAAGACGGCGAAGAGTATCACGATGAGTCCCGCGGACTTGAAGAAGATCCCCGCGTTCCTGCCGTTCTTGATGCTAAATGAGCTCATGCCGATGAGCGCGAGGACCGGCAGCGTGCCGAGTGCGAACGCGAACATCGTGAGACCTCCGGAGAAGAAGCTGCCGGTTGTGAGACTGTAGACCTGCATCGCCTGGGTGAATCCGCAGGGCAGGAAGAATGTCGCGACGCCGACCAGGAGCGGCGTGAGGACATGATTCATCTCCGAGACGCCGAGCGCGTGCCGCGTGAGGAACTTCGGCATCGCTGGTTGAAGCCGCTTTGCCCAAGGGAACACGTCGAGGAGGTTCACGCCGAGCAGTAGCATCACAACGCCGACGAGGAGACCGAGGACGAAGGTGCCTGTCGTACCGAGTGTGAATGCCAAACCGATTGCGCCGATTACGCCGCCGAGGATGAAGAATGAAAGGAGACGCCCGAGGTGGAACAGGACTTGCGGACGCACTTTGTCCCCTTCTCGCGCAAAGGTGGCTGACATCGAGAGTACGAGACCACCCACGACCGCCATGCAGGTCGAGAGCGACGCGACGATACCAACGACAAACGCCGTACCGTAGGTCACGTCGCCCGCGTTTACGAGATTCACGATCCCGAGTCTCTGGAGGAGCACGAACGCCGCGACAAAGAGAAGCGCGATTGGCACTGCGACGGCGAAGTCTGACCAATTCTTTTCGTGCTCGAGTTGGTCAACAGATAGCGAGTAGCCGTGCTTCGCGAGCACTTGCGAGAGCTCGAGCGCAATCTCCTCTCGTGTGCGGTCGCCGAAGTCGCCGCACACTTCGACCGTGCGAGTAGCGAGTGTCGAGGTCGCCCGCGCGATGTAATCCACGTCCGCGAGCTCGCTCTCGGTCAGGAGTACGCACGCTTGGCAATGCATCCCGTGCACGTGGAAGGTGTGTGTTTGATTTTGATTCTCCATTCGAACCACTACTCTACCATTTTTGTTTATGAGATGTCTTTCTTTTTCGATTCAAATTCCTCTTTGTTGATCTCACCCTTCGCATACCGCTCCTTCAAGATATCGAGCGCCTGCGAACCAGAACGAAGATTTTTCCCCGCCACCTCTCGCACCACCCACACGACGAAGATGGCGAACAGCACCCAGAAGAGAATCATGAAGATGCCGCCGCCAAACCAGCCCATCATGTTTCCTGCGCCCCATCCATAGTCGTTATAGAGTCCGTACATCATACTGTATCGTTAGGTTACTAATCGCTCCCAACAGTATACTCTTTCGCTATGCTGAACATCCGCCGCTAGTGCCTCCCTGCTCCGGTAGGGTTACCTGCGAAGCGATGTTTGCGTAGCCGGACGAACTCGAATAATTCTTCCCGAGCACTTCTTGCGGCGAGATGTCTTTCCACTCGACACCTTTATTCTGCATGTAGGTCGCGAGGGTCAGGTACGTTTCCGGGAACCAGTACGAGTTCACTGCGAGCGCGGCTTTATACATGTCTTGTTCGTTCACGCCTTGCGAAGCCATGAGCTCGAGGAAGCCGAGCATCGCCATCCCGTGATTACAGTCCGGGAAATGCGTCGAATTGTTGCAGCACGGACGATAGATATTTCGTGACACGCGATCTACGAGCGCTTGCTCAGCGGCCGTGAGCGTAATGAGCGTGTGCATGTTGTAGTGGTTCATCGGATTACCTTGTGCGAGTGTCCAACCGCCGGTTGAGGCGAATCCGCCCGCTCCTTTGTAAGCCGGGTTCATCATCTCCGTCGTGTCTGCGAGAACGGGGTTCTTGTTCGCGAGGCCGAGCGCCCAAAGGAGATTCAGTAGGTAGCCGGAATTCGTGCTCGTGATGACGATCTTTTCGTTCATATTTTTCTCGAGCATCTTCCGAAATTCCGGCGGGAATCCGCCTCGGTCCTGATAGAGCGCTTCCATTCTGGCCGCGTCAATCGCACCGACCTCGACCATTTGCGCGCCGAGATCGCCCCAGATAATCGGCAGCGTAATGCCATCTGCAGGCACTACCAACTCTTGAAGACTGCTCTCAGTATCTGCTCCTCGCCCCGAGCTGGCGCCGCGGGTGGCCGGGCCCGCGTACATCACCATCGCGATGAGCGCTCCCGCCGCCACGATGCTAAGCGGCGTCGAATATTCACGCACAATGTCCTCGGCGGTTCTCGATTTATTTTCAGTTTCCATACGTGAGGTTACATTAGCAACAATCTTTCATCCGCCGCTCGATATCAGTCAGCACCACTGGGTTTGCAGGCTTCGCGCGGACTGTAGACGCGAGCGCGAGCGATATCAGGCAGAGGAATATCGCGACGCCGAGAAATACGACCCACGACTGCTCGAGAACGGCATATGCCGCGATGAAGCCGGTGGGAATGAATAACACTTTCCAGAGCTTCCGCACGCCTGAGGGCTCGCCGCCGAATTTCTTCTCGAATTGGTACGCAGTGCCGACCACGGTGCCGCCCATAAGGAGCGCGGGAACAGCGAGATCGACCGGATAACCCGTGAGGTTCGCGCCGACAAGTCCGACCCACGTGAGGAACACGCCGGCGCAAATCGGACAAATCGTGATCGGAAGGACCCGGTTCGCGAGCCATACGACAGCAGAGATGGCGAGAATTGAGATGGACGCAATAGTAATAATCATATGCGTTAGATGAAGAGAATAAGCGCCCCGAGAACGATCATCGCAATGCCCGCGATAAGCCGTACACGGGAGAGATGGTTGCGCTTCCATTCTTGCAACTTATCCACGACGACTTTATCCGCGGAGAACCAGAGGACGATCACGAGGGGAATGATAAGAATCGCATTGTAGAGCACGAGATACCAGAATCCTGCCGTGTACGTCATCTGATCGCGCAAGAGCCCGATGACCATGAGATATGGGCCGCCCATGCACGGGAACTGGCAGATGCCGACGAGCACACCGAGCCCGAATGCGGCCACCATCGAGGTCCGCTCCATGAGCTCTGCCATCGGCCGTTTCGTGAATGACGGCATCGAGAGCTTGATCGGCATCCACCGACCAGCGGATGGGAAGAATCGTTGTAAGAGATTGATGATACCGAAGGCGATTAGAAGCGTCGCGCCGAGCTTCCCCATGAAGTGCGGCGTGTCGAAGATATGCAGCACCTTCAAGATGCCGAGCCCAATAAGAAAATACGAAGCGAAGATGCCGAATATATAGACACCGCCTATCTTCAGAATTTTCTCACGGGTGAGCTGCAAGCCGAAGAGGAACGCGATCGTGATAAGCAGAATCGAGAAGGAGCAGGGGTGCACGCTGTCAAGAAGCGAGGAGGCGAGGACGAGCGGCAAGAGCCATGTCCCGCTCTCGCTCACATTCCAGATGAGCGTTGAGGTCGCCGGACTCCATTTTAGAACAAGAATCGCGAGGATGAAGGCTGCAACGGGAATACCGATAATAATGATCCGCTTCATGTCTACGGTGTTACCAGTGCTTTGATTTCGAACTCAATTGCCGCGCCGGCGGCATCGGTGAGTGTGACAAATCGATCGATCTGTCCGACACCCGCAGGACCATGCGCGTTTGGATTATAGATGACGCGGATCGCGCGGCTCTCACCCGCCTTGATAACGTCATTCACCGGCGGTACTGAACCCATACCCGGCATGCCGAACGGCCCTTTCGCGCTTCCATCCGGCAAAACGAAGAAGGCAGCCGTGCACATGCAGGAGGTAACGAGCGTAGATGCGGTAACGTCTTTGTCGGTCGGATTCGTCACGACGAATTCTTTGGTAACGTTGCCATTTTTCATCGAGATCGTGCCGAAGTCGTAGAACTTTTCCGGAGCGGTGAGCCCGCTAGCCGCATTCGCTGCTACGGTTGATCCTTGCACCGATGCTGTTGTTGCGCCGTTTCCGGCATAACCCCAGAGGAATAATCCCACGAAGATGACAAGAATAACGGCGATGATACTTAGTGTGTTTGATTTCATTGCGATATGAACAAGTGAGTAAGCGCCTCTTGCAAAAGACCCGCGAATGCACGCGAGTCGCGAGCACCCAAAAAGCCGCAGCTTCTTAAGTGCTCTCGGTACTACGACGGAGAATTTTCAAAAAGAGATAGCCAGCGAACTAATTTCCGATTGTATGAAATAGGTGGCGGCGATTCGTACAATATGGAGACTGGCACAGTGGAGGGCACGAGAGGACTCGTCGCGATAAGCACGACAACGATGCCGATACCGCCGAGCGCACTCAAGAGTGCCACTAGGTCGAACCCGGTCGGCACATTGAGAAATGATTGGTACGCAGAGATGTGGTGCATAGCAATCGCCACCGCATTCTGCGGACAGAGCGTTACTCCGGTTGCAGAAAATGGGCAATCGCCCTGCATACGTCCGTCCGGCCCAGACGTCATAGCAACGAAGCCAAAGAAAGCCGCCATGAGAAATGGCGCGAGCATGAGCGGAAAGGCGATTTTCTTCATAAAAGACATAGGTCTATTCTACAACTTTTTCGACTTGAGGCGAAGCGAGTTGCTCACGACCGACACGCTCGACGCTGCCATCGCGAGCCCCGCGAAGACCGGGTTCAAGAGCCAGCCGAAGAGCGGATAGAAGACGCCGGCCGCGAGCGGAATGCCGACTACATTATACGCGAATGCCCAAAAGAGATTCTGCTTGATGCCGCGCATCGTGAACTTCGAGAGACGAATCGCCTTCACGAGCTTGCTGATATCGCCGTGCAAGAGTGTGATTCCGGCACTCTCGATCGCCACGTCAGTGCCAGTCGCCATCGCGATGCCGACGTCCGCCTGCGCGAGCGCCGGCGCGTCGTTCACTCCGTCGCCTGCCATCGCGACAACTTTCCCCGCTGCCTGAAGCTCCTTTATTTTATTCAACTTATCCTCGGGCAGAACTTCTGCAACCACGTCGTCAATACCAACCATGTCCGCGATGAATCGCGCTGTGTTCTTATCGTCACCGGTCAGCATCACGACCGTGATTCCGAGCGCGTGGAGATCCTTTACCGCAGCGATAGCTTCCGGCTTAATCGCGTCGGCGACCATCGCGATCGCGAGCACCTTCCCTTCCGCGGCGAGAATCACCGGCGTCTTCCCCTCGCGCGTATCCTTCTCGAGCGGTGCGAGCGGTGCGCCGAGCTCTGCGGCGAGCTTCGCGCTCCCGACATGATACTGCACACCATGTACCATGCCGGAAATCCCTTTCCCTTTGATCATGTCAAACTGCTCGACCGGCACCAGCCCAATATTCTTCTCCTTCGCATAGGAAACGACTGCGTGCGCGATCGGATGTTCTGACTTATTTTCGAGCGACGCAAGAATCACGATGATATCGGCATCGCTCTTGTCAGACTGATTCTGAAACGACACAAGCTCCGGCTTCCCTCGCGTGAGGGTTCCCGTCTTGTCGACTACCACTACGTTCACTTTGTGCAGTTTCTCGAGTGTCGCCGCGTCTTTTATCAGGATGCCCTCGCGCGCGCCCTTGCCGACGCCGACGATGATGGCTGTCGGCGTCGCGAGGCCGAGAGCACAGGGGCAGGCGATTACGAGAATCCCGACAAACGACACGAGACCATAGGAGAGCGCTTGCGAAAATCCAAGATACTGCGCCCCGACGAGTACCCACACGCCAAGCGCGACAAACGCAATAACGAGAACGATCGGGACGAACACTGATGAGATCTTATCCGCAAGCGCCTGGATCGGCGCGCGGCTCCCTTGTGCTTCTTCCACCATTTGGATAATGCGCGCGAGCATTGTCTCGGAACCGACTTTTGTCGCCTTGAAGGTAAATGACCCGCTGGTGTTGATCGTCCCTGCGACGACTGAATCGCCCACGATCTTTTTCACGGGCATCGGCTCGCCCGAGACCATCGATTCGTCCACATAGGACGTCCCCTCGGTGAGAACGCCGTCCACCGGAATCTTCCCGGCGGGCTTCACGATAATCAGGTCGCCATGCACGACCTGGCCAATCGGTATTTCAACTTCTCGGCCATCGCGAAGGACGAGCGCCGTCTTCGCCTGCAGATTGAGCAATTTCTCTATCGCATCGCCGGTTTTAATCTTCGCGCGCGTCTCGAGATATTTCCCGAGCGTAATAAATGCGATGACAACAATCGCCACGTCGAAATAGGTAACGTCGACGTTCACGTACGCGCGTAGTTGCACCGCGAACGCAATCACGATGATGCTGTACACAAACGCGGCCGACGTGCCGATGCCGATGAGTGTGTCCATGTTCGCCTTGCCGTAGCGCAAGAATCGTGAGACGCCGAGGAGGTAGGGCTTCCCGACGACGAAGAGCGCATACGTCGCCATGAGCGCAAGTAGCCAGTTAAATGAGGTATTCCATGTCTCGGGTATACCGCGCACCACCTCGAATTCTGCGAGGATTCCCCAGGCCATGATAACGATCGCAATAACGGTCATCGGCATGATGGAGATGATTTTCGTTCGCATTGCCGCGAGCTCAGCAAGTTTCTCGCGTTTGGACTGATTTAATCCGAGATGTCCCGCGTGCTCGCTCTCTGACATGCCCATATCGCTCGCACTCGGTATGACGAGAGAATACCCGAGCGGTTCAATTACCTTTGACAAACCTTGCGGATTCGTCTTTGTCTTATCAAATAATATCTTTGCCGACTCAGTGCCGTAGTTCACCTCTGCAGAACCGACGCCGACGACCTTCCCCAGTGATTTCTCGATAATGCTCGCGCACGAAGCGCAATGCATGCCTCGTATCCGATAGGTTTGCGTTAGTTGCATATGATTATTTATGGTGAGCGCGTCGAACTAGCGACGCTTAAGGTTATACACTTTCAGTATCTCGCCGACTGCCGTGCGCTCCTTGCCCTTTTTCACCTGATCGACGACGCATGTCCTAAGGTGGTTCTCCATAAGTACATCCTCGACGCCGGAGAGTGCCTGCTTCACCGCAGAGGTCTGCGTGATGACATCGATGCAATACGCATCTTTCGCGAGCATCTCCTCTAACCCGCGCACTTGGCCCTCGATTATCTTCAAGCGTCGAACAAGTCTCTGCGTTGTTGGTTTCATGTATCGCGCATCACCATTGAGTAACGCGTCTAGTATACCCCCTAGGGGTATTGAGTCAAGTAAACGTCCATTCCCTTCCCTAACTGATTATCTGAGTGCAGTACCTGCAGCGTTTAGCATCCCGAGGAATCTCGCCCATGCACTCCGGGCATTTCTTGGTCGTGGGGTCTGCGGGCGGCTCCTTACGCGCACGAGCGGTGAGGATGTTCATCGGCTTCACGACGAAGAAGAAAACGGCGGCTGCAACAAGCACGAATGCGATAATCGTATTAATAAAGTCGCCGTACATAAATTGGCTTCCGTTCAGAGTGAAAGAAAGGGTTGAGAAATCGGGCGTCTTCACGATCGCGCCGATGAGCGGCGTGAGGAGGTCTCTAACGAGTGCCGTCACCACGGTGCCGAAGGCCGCACCGATGACAACGCCGACCGCCAGATCTACGACATTTCCTCGAAGCAGAAATTGCTTGAATTCGCTAAGCATATGGCTTGGCTCCAGTATACCTGATACGCATCCTTTTCATGAAGAGGGTCGTTGTACTATATGTACATACCATGTGTGGCATCGTCGGCTATGTGGGGAAAAGAAATGCAACTCCTTTTCTAATCGAAGGGCTCGAGGCGCTTGAATATCGCGGTTATGATTCCGCAGGCATCTACGTAGCCGGCAAAGGCGTCCTGAAGCGAGCCGGGAAGGTCTCGGTGCTTAAGAGTTGCACCCCGTCAGATTTTATTGGAGCAGCCGGTATTGCGCACACCCGCTGGGCGACTCATGGCGCTCCCACGGAAAACAATGCGCATCCACACACCGACGCGACAGGAAACATCTGGCTCGTTCATAACGGCATTATCGAGAACTATCGGGCGATTCGCGCCTCACTTGAGGCAGAAGGGGTCGTCTTCCGTTCAGAAACAGATACTGAGGCGCTCGCGCAGCTCGTGGGTAAGAAATATCGAGAACTGCCGATCCTTGAGGCCGCGGTGGCTGCGGCTCTCTCGGAGATTAGAGGAGCCTACGGCATCGCGGTTATGTCGACGCGAGAAGCAGATAAGATAGTTGTTGCTCGTCTCGGGAGCCCGCTTCTCATAGGAATGGGCGATCGTGAATATTATGTCGCGTCCGACGCGACTCCTCTTCTGCCCCACACGCGGCGAGTGATATATCTCGATGATGGAGAAATGGCCGTACTTACCTCCCACGGGCATTCCATCACTTCACTGACCCAAGCACCGATCGAGAAAGGAATCGAGACGCTCGAATGGAATATCGAATCAGTTAAGAAGAAAGGTCACGACCATTTCATGCTCAAAGAGATTTTGGAGATACCGGAGGTAATCGAGAACGCAATTCGCGGCCGGCTCGACCTCGAGAACTCGCACGTGCACTTAGGAGGCCTTGCCGACGCTGAAGAACGGTTGAGAAAAACGAAACGCATTATCATTACAGGATGCGGAAGCGCCTACTATGCCAGTCTCATAGGTGAACTTCTTATTGAAGAAATCGTCGGAATACCTGTTGAGACCGAGATTGCATCCGAGCTCAGATATCGGCGGTGCACCGTTGACCCGGAAGGAGCAATCCTCATCGCGGTCTCTCAGTCGGGAGAGACCGCGGACACTCTCGAAGCAGTACGCGAAGCGAAGCGGCACGGAATATTCACGCTTGGTGTCGTGAACGTGGTCGGCTCCTCTATTGCTCGAGAAACCGATACTGGCGTCTACAATCATGCAGGTCCTGAGATTGGGGTCGCCTCAACAAAAGCATTTGTCTCACAGCTCGTTGTGCTCGCGCTCATTGCTCTCTATCTGAAACAATGCCACGGTACGGCCGAGACAAATATTCTTCAAGAACTTACTCGCCTCCCCGACTACGCGCGTAGCATCCTCGGCGAACGAGAGCAGATCGAAGAAATCGCCGCCAAATATGCCGGAATGCAAAACGCCCTCTTTATAGGAAGAAAATTTCAGTATCCAATCGCCTACGAAGGTGCACTCAAACTAAAAGAGGTGTCGTACGTACACGCCGAGGCATACGGTGCGGGAGAGATGAAGCACGGACCGCTCGCGCTCATAGATCCAGAATTCCCTACCATCGCCCTTATGCCGCGCGACAGCGTGTATGAGAAAACTCTCTCGAATATTGAAGAGATCCGATCGCGAGGTGGAAAGATAATTGCAATTACGACGGGCAGCACACCACAGGGAATGAACGAAGTTATATCGGTTCCTGAAACACACGAGGCGCTCCTTCCCATACTCACGACCATCCCGCTCCAACTCCTCGCGTACTATATTGCTCGTTCTCGTGCACTTCCCATAGATATGCCGCGCAATCTCGCGAAATCAGTTACCGTTGAATAGGGCAGAAAATCCGTCTTCTACTTTGCATAGCTCTCGATATCCCCGAAATCGATCAACACGACGGGTTGATTGCCAACTATCCACGCATCGTGTCCCGGAGGAATATCGATGATATCTCCAGGACCTGACTCTATTTCTGTGCCATCGTTCGCAACCACGTGCATTATCCCAGACGCTTGGTATCCAAAGTGATGTACCTCACACGCATCGGTGCCTGCAGTCGGCTTGATGTCTTTTGACCATTTCCAACCGGGTTGAAATGTTGCTTTCATCACGGTCTTCCCACCGACTTTGACCACCTCAATTGTCGCATTGGACGGCGTTCTTGTCTCATCCGGCGCACTGAAATTCTTCATTTCTGGCTTGGCCATATAGATTTCAATTACGTAGTAAGTACCGGGCACCTCAAATTAAGAAAGAAGTATAACTGATGCATTCCTGTATTCGGTATGAAGAGAGACGACGCCCCGGATGCGCCATTAGGGACAGAAAAAGCCGGACACCAACCCGGCTTTCTCTGATTGATGCGCGGCTGATGGGTGATGATCCCACGACCTCTACCGTGACAGGGTAGCGCTCTACCGTTGAGCTACAGCCGCATCTACGTACGGAAGTACGTACGAGCTATCCTAGCAAAAACTTCCGAAATTGTCCCCTATACCACCACGATGTCCTTACGGAAGGTTTTGTAGGCGAACGTGACAAACCACGTGAGAAACGCCGTGAGGCCAATCACAAACAGGCTCGCTGCCGACTGGAACCAAAGCGGTGAAGGTGGCCCGCTATTCCAGATGAAAAAGAGGACGAGAATCGCGCACGGATACAGACAGAGGAAGAAGACGTTGCGTGAAATTTGCCCAATCATACCGACTATAACCACTTCACGCATCAAAAAGTTCTGGTGCCAGAACAGACTTAGTCGGGATAATTTGTGCCGGGAGCAGGACTTGCACCTGCGACCTAGGGCTTATGAGTCCCTCGCTCTAACTACCTGAGCTATCCCGGCCTGTCCTCCAAGGCTTTATGCGCAGGAGGGCTATAGTCAAACACTAGCAAAAGCTACCTCGGGAGACAATGCGTACCGTACTCCACACCTTCAACTTTCTTTGCTCCAATTCTCTTCTACAATGGCAATATGACTCACACAATCCAAGTCTCTTCACTTTCTCATTTCCTGTTTGCCAATCCGAGAAGCGCCTCGTTCTGGCTCGTCGTCCGTCTCTATGTCGGCTGGGAATGGTTTTCTGCCGGGTTGGATAAAGTGCTAGATCCCGAATGGTTCGGCACAGGCGCCGGAGCATCTTTGCAAGGATTCGTTCAAGGAGCGCTGGCGAAAACCGGCGGCGCCCACCCCGCCGTACAGAGCTGGTACGCTACGTTCCTTCAGAGCACAGTGCTCTCGCAGTTGACTGCGTGGTCTAACCTCGTTGCCGTTGGCGAATTACTTGTTGGTATCGCACTTATTCTCGGACTCCTCACGGGCGTTGCGGCGTTCTTCGGCCTTTTTATGAACCTTAACTTCTTGCTCGCGGGTACTACGAGCATCAATCCCCAACTTTTTGTCCTCGCGCTCGGACTCGTCCTCGCCCGCCGCGTTGCCGGATACATCGGTGCTGACTATTACGCTCGATCGATACTTCGTCGGCTATTCTATCGTCGCGAACTCCTGCGGTGAGATATCTGCCTACTCGCTCGTCGTGCCATCGAAGTGTTCTTCGTTCGCCTCGGCTTCGGCTTTGGTCTTATGAGTCGTGCCGTCTTTGTGATTCGGCGGCGCATAGATGGTGTAGAGCTTCATCTGCTCGGTCGCTGAGGTGTTGATGATGTTATGCAATGTGCCGCGAGGGATCACTATTGCCGAGCCGTCGGCGATGGCGTGCTCGACGCCATCGAGCACCGCTTTCCCCTCCCCTTTTTCAACGCGGATAAATTGATCGAGCTCATGCACTTCCTCTCCGATGTCCTCCCCCGGCAGAAGACTCATCACGACCAGCTGCAGATTCGCATCGGTAAACAGCACTTCGCGAAAATACTCGTTCGCGAGTGCACGTTCTTCGATGTTTGTTACATATCCTTTCATGCTCGCAGTATACCAAATGGGAATAATGACGTTGGTCGGAGCGTGGAAACACAGTACTATGGGAGGGTGTCGCACATCATACGGAACTTTGAGGAGCTCGCGACGATCAAAGAGCGCGAAGACGCGCTGGCAATAGCCGAGGCCGGGTACGAGAACGTGAATACTGAGAACGCCATTCTGCGGAAGATGCGCATCGAGAACGAGGAACTTGTTGTCGAAGATCGGCGTTATCCGCTCGCCGGTCGCCGCGTATTCTTCGTCGGTATCGGTAAGTGCGCAATCGTCGCGGGCAGAACTATTGAGCAGCTCCTCGGCGAGCGCTTGACCGCCGGCGTCGCGCTTGACGTGTCCGCCATGGAGGGCGGCCTTACAAAAATAGAAACATACATCGGCACGCACCCGGAGCCCTCTGATGTGAACAGGCGCGCGACCGAACGCATCGTCGGGTTCCTGTCGCAGTGCCGCGAGGACGATCTTGTGCTCATGCTTATCTCGGGCGGCGGCTCTGCGCTCTTGTGTCTCCACGACGCCCCGATGACCTGTCTCGATGAGCGGACGCTTTTTGACGAGCTTACTTCGCACGGCGCATCAATCCAAGAGCTGAATACTGTGCGGAAGCATATTTCGAAAGCGCGCGGTGGCGGGTTGGCGAAGGCCGCGTACCCCGCCGAAGTAATCGGCCTCATCATCTCGGATGTGCCGGGCGACAATTTCCAATACATTGCCTCGGGACCAACGACGCAGGATGATTCGACCGTTGCTGACGCGCGCGCGGTTCTCGCACACTATGAGATACAGCCGCCCGCAGGAGTGGCATTCATCGAGACACCGAAGGAGTCAAAGTATTTCGAACGCGTGACGAATCTGCTCCTCGTGACCGGCCGCGATGCACTCGACGCGATGCGCGCCGAAGCGGCGCGACTTGGTTACGCGGCGACGGTCGTCGACGAACACTTCGCGGACGCAGCACGGGACATTGGGCGCAGCGTCGCGGCGAAGCTGCACGATGCACCGTCGAGGAGCGCGTTTCTGTATGCGGGAGAAAGCACTGTCACACTCGGAGAGGAGCACGGCAAGGGAGGGCGAAATCAAGAAATGGCGCTCGCGACACTCGACGATGTCCGCGTCGATGAGATCATACTTCCCTTTGCTTCAGACGGGCACGATAACAGCGATCACGCGGGTGCGATCGCTGACCAGGTGACGCGCGAGCATGCGGAACAGCGGAATCTTTCGATATCGGAACATCTCTCGGCGCATACGAGCTACGATTTCTTTACTACCACGGGAGACTTTCTCAACACCGGCCACACGGGATCAAACGTTTCCGACCTTATTATTGCTATAAAGACCTAATATGAAGACCCCACACATTCTCTGGATGCGCGACATCGGTATGGACGATGTCGCGCAGGTCGGCGGCAAGAATGCGTCGCTCGGCGAACTCATCAAGGCACTCGTCCCGCAGGGCGTCCGCGTGCCCCAAGGATTCTGCGTTACTGCCGAGGCATACTATTACTATCTAGCACAGACGGGGCTTGATGCATTCATTTCGGAAACGATCGCTGGTCTGAATACCAAGAATCTGAAAGAACTCTCGCGATGCGCGAAACTCGTGCGCGACACGATGTACAAGACGCCCTTCCCCACCGATCTCGAGAAGGCCATTCTCGATTCCTATGCGCAAATGGAGAAGGAATATGGCAAAAACGTCGACGTCGCTGTGCGCTCCTCCGCGACCGCCGAGGACTTGCCGGGCGCGTCCTTCGCGGGCGAGCATGAGACCTATCTCGGCATTCGCGGTGGCAAAGACGTCGTCACCGCGACCGTGTGGGCGATGGCATCGCTCTTCACCGACCGCGCGATTTCTTATCGCGCTGATAAAGGATTTGCGCACACTAAGATCGCTCTCTCGGTGGGCGTACAGAAGATGGTGCGCTCCGATAAGGGCGCTTCCGGCGTGATGTTCACCGTCGATACTGAAAGCGGCTTCCGCGATCTGGTCCTTATCAACGCCACATGGGGCTTGGGCGAGCTCATTGTGCAAGGTCACGTGACGCCCGACGAATATCTCGTTATGAAATCGAAGATAGGCAAAGTGAAATCGCCCATTATCGGCAAAACGCTCGGCGTGAAAAATAAGAAGATGCTCTACGCTCTCGGGAAAATCGGCATCAAGCAGACCAAAACAGTAAAGACATCGGCAAATGAACAAAGGAGCTTCGTTCTCTCCGAGCCAGAGATAGAAGAGCTCGCTCGCTGGGGTGCTCTCGTTGAGAAGCACTACTCCGAGCGCGCGAAGACATGGGTGCCGATGGATATGGAATGGGCAAAGGACGGCACGACCGGCGAGCTCTACATCGTGCAGGCGCGGCCCGAGACCGTGCAAGCCGAGCGTAACTATTCCAAACTCGTTGAATACAAAGTCACCGGCCAGGGGAAGGAGCTCGTGCGTGGCATCTCAGTCGGCTCCAAGGTCGCGACGGGCGCGATGCGGGTCATCATGAATCCGCGGCAGATAAAGGAATTTAAGCAGGGCGAAATTCTCGTGACGACGATGACCGATCCCGACTGGGAGCCGATTATGAAAATGGCT
>Ga0154968_110_pt1 | contig 116823 bp, 113 predicted proteins | sample RifCSPhighO2_01_FD_105936 | JGI IMG/M metagenome (GOLD analysis project Ga0154968, IMG submission 105936) | Candidatus Kaiserbacteria bacterium RIFCSPHIGHO2_01_FULL_53_31 | reverse complement strand
ATCCGGCGGGAGGCGGACATGTGCAGAGTTCGAGCGGCTACGACGTTTATTTTTATTCTGACGCGGCACTGACCAGTCGATTGCCTGCAGAGCGTGAAGTATTCAATGGAACTGCTGGAACGTACGTGGGGTGGGTAAAAATACCGGCAGTGTCCTCTTCCGCTGACACGATTTTTTATATGGCCTATGGAGATTCAGGAATTTCTTCCGATCCTAATTCCGATGCCACATATGGAGCCACAAGCACCTGGGACGCCTCGTTTGAAGGTGTCTATCACCTTACCGATGGTACGACACTCTCGGGTGTCGACTCCACCAACTCGTTTAATGGGACAGTCGGTTCAACTGCGACTGGAGTCGCTGGACTCATCGACGGAGGGGCATCATTTTCTGGTGAAAACTCTCTCAACAACAGAATTGATTTGAACGACCTTGATTTGAGCGGAGACTTTACTATCAGCGCGTGGGTGAAAACGAACGGAAGTCAAGTGTCCTATGCTCGAGTATCGGCGAAAGACAGCGGTGCAACCTACAACTGGTCACTCGCTGTGAACGGATTGCAACCAAATTTCTACGCATATGACGGAACGAATATTCCTATTGCTACTACGGCAAATTTAAGTGACGCCACGTGGACGCATCTTGTTGGGGTCATGGACAAAGGAACGAACCTGACGTTGTATAAAAATGCCGCAGCAGGGACGCCGGTGGCTGACACTACTGGCACTATAGTGAACAATGAAGACGCAAATATAGGTTATGGAGCAACAGGTGACGGCGCACCATTTAAGGGTGTCATTGATGAGGTACGTTTCTCATCAACGATACGCACTGCTGACTGGATTCTGGCTGAATACAACAATCAGAGCAGCCCGAGTACATTTTATCGACTCGGGAACGAAATCTCGGGCGGCACCAGCATGGTAGCTCCCGCCCGATTCCAACTATTTGGGGGTTTCTTGCGTACTATCGGAGGATACTTACGATTGAGATAGGGTTTTATTGTCCTCACAACCCTGCAAATATGAAGATCGTCATCCTATTCACAGTCCATACATTTCTCGACAAGCTTGATGCGCCAGTGCGGAGTGAAGCGTACAAGCTTCTCGATCTACTTGAACAGTATGGACACTCTTTATCAATGCCAGTCGCAAAACCGATTGGCGGTGGACTATGGGAATTGCGGCTCACTGGCCGGCCACAGATCAGAATGCTCTACAGTTTTTGCGATGGTTTCCCCGTCGTTGTTATCGCGTTACAAAAGCAGCGATCGGCCCTTCCGCAATCCGCGATTGAGCTCGCAAAGAGGCGATTCTCTGAGTATTGCAAATAATATAGCGAGTATGCTATAATCGCCTTATGAAATCAAAGATCAAAACATATAAAACAAAGAGCGGAGTCGAGTATGTGCTCTTTGCGGATATGAAACGTGTGGCATTGCAAAATCCAGCGTTTCGAAAAGAGTACGACGCACTCGGTCCAAAATACGCCCTCATCAGCGCCATGCTCGATGCGCGGAATAAGAAGGGCATGACACAGGCTGAAATTGCCCATCGTGCTGGTACGACGCAGTCCGCGATTGCGCGCTTCGAATCCGGTCGCACGAACCCGACTCTTGAGTTCGCGTCGCGGCTGTCCCGCGCTTTGGGTGCTCGGCTCGAGATACGGCTTTTAAAATGACGGAGCGGGGAATGATATACTCATATCATTCATAACCCCTTGCATACCTATATATGACTACTCGTGTTGCTATTAATGGGTTCGGGCGCATCGGACGGGCATTCGTGCGGCGTTCGCAGGGAAGGGATATTGAAATTGTCGCGATTAACGATCTTGGCTCGCTCGAGAATCTGGCGTATCTGCTTAAATACGACACGGTCTATGGCCGCGCACCTTTTGAAGTAGGTTATAGGGAACAGGTTATAGGTGATAGTAAAGGAGCGAATACGCTCCTAATCGGAGGGAAGGAGGTGAAATTCTTTTCAGAAAAGGATCCGGCGAACTTACCGTGGGCGGAGCTCGGCATTGATGTGGTGGTCGAATCTACCGGATTCTTTACGGAATATGAGAAAGCACAAGCGCACATCGAAGCGGGTGCGAAGCGCGTCGTCATTTCCGCTCCAGCGACTGAAAAGATTATAGGGAATAGGGAACAGGGTATAGTGAATTCAACTACAACTTACAACTTACAACCTACAACCTCCGATCTTGGCGCAACGGTGCTCATGGGCGTGAATGAAGACAAGATCGCGACGTGCAAGATAACCAGCAATGCATCCTGCACGACCAACGCGGCGAGCCCAGTGATCGCTATTCTTGACGACGCACTCGGGATAGAGAAGGCGATTCTCTCGACAGCGCATGGATATACGGCAAGCCAATCTATTGTCGATGGTCCGTCAAAAAAAGATATGAAAGAGGGCAGGGCGGGTGCGCAAAATATTGTGCCGACGTCAACAGGGGCGGCGATCGCCGTCACCAAAGCGTTCGCGAATCTTGAGAATAAATTCGACGGGGTCTCTCTTCGTGTGCCGGTCGCAGCAGGGTCAATCGCTGATGTCACGTTTATCGCCAAGCGAAACACGACAAAAGAAGAAGTGAATGATATCCTCCGCGCTGCATCTAAGGATGCCAAATGGGAGGGCATTTTCAAAACGACCGACGAGGAGCTCGTCTCGAGCGATATTGTGGGCGAGCCGTGGGCGTCTATTGCCGATCTTGGCATGACGCGCGTGGTCGACGGGAATTTGGTTAAAGTGCTCGCCTGGTACGATAACGAGATGGGGTACACTGAGTCGCTTGTGCGGCATGTCCTTAAAGCGGGTCAACAAGAATGAAAAAGGCTCTTTCCGGAATTCTCATAATCCTTTTTGTTCTGGGCACATATTATTATTTCGATGGTCTTGTTATTGGCTATAAAAATGACCATTTCGTTGTCCTCAGCTACAGATATGATTGTGCTGACTATTGCGTTAATGTAAGTCCATCCTGGTCGAAGAAGTATTATGGAGAGATTTCATATAACCAATGTGTTGGAATAGGTGGGTCTCCGATAGTGGCTGGATTGGTCACGTATAATTCAAATGGAGAGCCAGATCCGACGCGCAGCATTGGCGGTTACAAGGGGTGTAGACCAGATTAAATTTATCTTGCGATGCCTAAAGTCTTCTTTGCCTCTGATCATGCAGGATTCGCGCTCAAGAATGCGCTCATTGAGCATGTCCGCACGCTTGGTTACGAGGTCGAAGATCTCGGGGCGCATACACTCGAGTCGGACGATGATTATCCTGATTTTATGACACCGCTCGCGAAGCGCGTGGCGGCAGAGCAAGACGCTCGCGGCATCATCGTGGGTGGAAGCGGCCAGGGAGAGGCTATGTGTGCGAATCGCGTACCCGGCGTTCGTGCCGCTGTCTTCTATGGTCCGAGACGTGTGACAGCAGCGCTCGATATCGAGGGAGGACACTCTGAAGATGGTTTTGACTCGGTGCGCCTACCTCGCAAGCACAATAATGCGAACGTGCTCTCTATCGGTGCACGATTCATTTCGGGCGATGAAGCCGATACGGCTGTCAGGATATTTCTCGAAACACCTTTTTCAGATTCTCCGCGCCACGCTCGGCGTCTTGCGAAATTTTAGGAGTATACTAGCAGCATGGGCCTTGTTGTTCCGGCCGTGCTCCCATCCTCACGCAAAGACCTTGAGGAGAAGCTCGCGTTTCTTAGTCAGACTTCCGTGAAGCGCGTGCAGATCGACGTGGTCGATGGCCGCTTCGCTTCTCCCGCCTCGTGGCCGTACACAGCGCCGAAGGAATTCGACGAGATGGTTAGATCGACCCGTATGCTCCCGTATCTCGATCGGTTCGCCTATGAAGTCGATCTTATGTGTCTCGACGCCGAGCCCGCGAGCGAGGCGTGGCTCACCCTTGGAGCGACACGACTCACGTTCCATGCAGAAAGTGCGAGAAATCCAGAACGCCTCCTCGCTTCGGCCAGGAGGCGTTTTGGTTCTGGAAGAGGATTCGCACCAACGCTATTATCGTTCGGTCTCGCGCTCAATATCGATAGTGATCTCGCGCTCATCGAGAATTGTCTCGAAGAAGTAGAGTACATACAATTTATGGGTATCGCGCAGATAGGGCAGCAGGGGCAGCCGTTTGATACACGTATTCTTGAGAAACTGCGCATGTTTCGTTCATACCATCCGGAGATCGCTGTGCAGGTGGATGGTGGCGTCACTCTCGCAAATGCAAAGGAGCTTCTCACGCTCGGCGTCTCGAGTATCGTGGTGGGGTCAGCCATCGTGCGTGCACGCGACCCTATCGCGGCAGTCGAGATGTTTGAAGCGCTCCAGAGTCCCTATGGTGTCTAGGTTATACTAGAACGATGGCACTCACAGACGAACAAGTCCGCAGTCTTGAAAAACAGGCTGAAGCGATTCGCGAAACAATAATTCAGATGCTTGTTGCGGCGGGCAGCGGCCATACCGCGGGCCCCTTGGGTCTCGCTGATATTTTCGCGGCGTTCTACTTTCATATTTTGAAGCATGATCCGAAGCGACCGGACTTGCCGGAGCGCGATTGGCTCATTCTTTCGAACGGACATACCGTCCCCGTGCGGTATGCGGCAATGGCACACGCAGGCTACTTTCCAGTAGAAGAATGTCTAACCCTCCGAAAATTCGGTAGTCGACTGCAAGGACACCCAGAACGTTTGCGACTTCCGGGACTCGAGACAACGTCGGGACCACTCGGCGAAGGACTCTCACAGGCCGCAGGCATCGCCTACGCACTTCGGATGGATACATCAAAGGACATCGGAAGTCCCACATCTGATGTAGGACTTCCGATGTCCCACGTGGGTCCACGGGTGTATTGCATCATGGGCGACGGTGAGCAGGAAGAAGGAGAGATTTGGGAGGCGGTTATGTTCGCAGGCAAGAATAAACTATCGAATATTACGGCCGTTATCGATCGGAACAATATTCAGATCGACGGCATGACCGAAGACGTGATGCCGCTCGAGCCGCTCGCGGACAAGTACCGCGCCTTCAATTGGCACGTGCTCGAGGTAAACGGAAATGATGTCGCAGCATTCATCGCAGCCGTTGAAGAGGCTAAGGCGATTTACGAGAAGCCGACCGTCATCATTGCGCATACGATCCCCGGTAAAGGCGTTCCCGGAATCGAGTTCGATTATCATTGGCACGGCAAGCCGCCGTCAAAAGAAGAAGGCAAACAATTTTTAAAAGAAATCCGCACCATGAGCGGTAAGGTCCCAAATGAATATGCTTAATCCTGACGCTAAACTATCTGCAAAAGTCTTCGCAGATGATATCGAACAATTCCCGACACGAGACGGTTTCGGCAAAGGAACCATAGAAGCAGGAAACGCTGATCCGAATGTTGTGGTGCTGTGTGCTGATCTTGCCGAGAGCACGCGCGCCGAGTGGTTCGAGAAAGAATTTCCCGACCGATTTATCGAGATGGGCATCGCTGAACAGAATATGGCGGCTCTCGCCGCAGGCCTCGCGCTCGCCGGGAAGGTGCCGTTTATGGCGAGCTACGCAGCGTTTAATCCGGGGCGGAATTATGAGCAGATCCGAACGACCATCGCGCTGAATAGGATGCCAGTGAAGATCTGCGGCATGCACGCGGGCGTCTCGGTGGGCCCTGACGGCGCGACACACCAGATGCTCGAGGACATTGGCATGATGCGCATGCTTCCCAGCATGACGGTCATCGTTCCGGCAGATGCCGAAGAAGCGCGGAAGGCGGTCATCGCTGCGGCAAAAACAGACGGGCCGGTCTATATCCGCTTCGGGCGTGCAGCAACACCCGTTTTCACCACCTCTGATACGCCATTTCACATTGATAAGGCGCTCACACTCTGGGATGCTGATGCACCGAAAGTAGCCATTCTGGCGACAGGTTCTTTGAGCTACTCGGCGCTCGTCGCGGCACAGGCCTTGTCCCAAGAAGGTATCGAATCCATCGTGCTTCACGTGGCGACTATAAAGCCGCTTGATGAAGAAACAGTGCTCGAGGCGGCGAAGCGCGCGGGCTACGTCGTCACCGTCGAGGAGCATCAGGCGATGGGAGGCTTCGGTTCGGCCATCGCCGAGTTTCTCTCGGAACATCACCCCGTCCCCATTAAACGGCTCGGGATTGCGGACCAATTTGGCCAATCGGGATCGCCAGGAGAACTCCTCGCGCACTACGGTCTCGACGTTCTCCACATACAAGATGCCGTGCGTGCGTTCGCGCGTGTATAGTTAGGAATATATGCAAAGCAAAATAAATTCGTATCTCGCCGTATTGATTATCACTATCGCGGGATCATGGGCGGCGCTATTTATCATTCGCGTCGCGACCTCCGACACGCTCACGGCTCTTTTTGCCGATAACGCAGAAAATTACGCAGCGCTTCAGCAATCGAAAGCGAGGAGGTGATTTCTACAGAGGAGATACGGTGTATGTTGTCGGTGCGTCAGCAAGTAATTTCTCAAGTGCATCGCGCGAAAGCAGGCCTTTCTGCGCGCCGATTTCTTGTACAACGGACATCGCATTCACCGGACCCCAACGGAGTGCCTCGGCAAGCGGGAGGCCGAGCGAGAGTGCTACCGTGACGGTTGCAGTGCAGGCGTCACCGGCGCCAGTTCTATCGTAGGGCGGGCGTGGATCGGGATACATAGGGACGCGGAGCATTTGTGTACCGTCTGAAGCATACGCGCCTTTCGTACCATCAGTGATGACGACGATTTTTGGGCCGAGTGAGAGCATGTTCTCAAGGAGTGTTTTGATGTCGGTTTCGCCAAGTCCGAGGATGCGCTCGGCCTCTTCTTTGTTGCAGGCAACGAGTTCGGTGAGTGCATAGAGCGGCGCGAGTTTTTCTTTTCCCATATCGATCTGGAATGTGCCGGGCTGGAATGCCAATTTTGTTTCAGGGTGTTCGTGAAGCCAGTCGACGAGCTCTTCGTAGAACGTGTCAGCGTGTTCACCGATGGAGGAAAGATAGATCCATTTCGGCGGCGAGAATTCTTTCGGCATCGCATAGGGATATGGCTCGTGTCGAATCAGGATGGAACGCTCCGAGTCGTACCAGAGGACATAATGGTGATTGGTCGGAATGGTGCTGTTCTTCACAACATGCGTTGCGTCCACTCCTTCCCGTGTAAAGGCCGCGAGAACCTCTTCGCCGTAATGATCACTGCCGATATTGGAGACGAAGCCCGCAGAAAGACCGAGACGGGCAGCGGCAACCGCGGCATTCGCCGCGTTTCCAACACCCGGAACGACTATAGAGAAATCGTAGGGGATCTTATCGCCCCACTTCATAGAAACGGTGCAGTTCTCGTTGTTACTGTCGCATGCTACCTCTGCCTCTTTGAGCCGAATGAATTCATCAACTGTCGTGTCACCAATCGCAATGAAGTCCATGAAAGGATTCTACCACGTGGTACGATAAATACATGACGGATCTTGTCGCGATTGCTCGCTCATTTTTTGCACCCGGCAAAGGATTACTGGCGGCTGACGAAAGCGTAGAGACAGCGACCATACGTCTTGCGTCCCACGGCATTCAGACGGGTGAAGAGATGCGGAGGCAATTCCGAGATCTATTTATCGGAGCGGAAGGCATTGAAGAGTCGCTTTCAGGTGTCATCCTCTTCACCGAGACCCTGCGCGAGAAGGGGAACGATAAGAAATTGTTTACCAAATCGCTCACTACGCGCGGCATCCACCCGGGAGTGAAGGTAGATCTCGGGACCGAACCATTCCCAACGAGCCCGCACGAACTCATCACGAAAGGCCTTTTTGATCTGCCCGAGCGGCTCGCCGAGTACAAGAAGCAGGGCGCTGTGTTCACCAAGTGGCGCGCGATCATTCGCATCGACGGCGATACGTTACCCACAGCCGTAGCTATTTACGAGAACGCAAAACGTCTCGCGAGCTATGCGCGGGAGGTCCAGATGGCTGGGCTCGTGCCGATTCTCGAGCCGGAAGTGCTTCTCGGGGGGAAACATTCACGCAGGCGAGCGCGCGCGGTCATCGAAGAAACACTTGGCGTTCTCTTTTCTGCGCTTGAGGAGCAGTCAGTCGATCGCGCGAGCGTTATCGTAAAGACAGCGATGGCGCTCTCTGGGAGTGACAGCGAGAAGAAAGATACGCCACTCGAAGTCGCGGAAGATACGATCGCGGCGCTCGTCGCGAGCGTCCCGCGACAGGTGGCGGGCATCGTCTTCTTGTCGGGAGGACAAACACCAGATCAAGCAACAGATAATTTATCTGCGATTTGTCGTCTATCTAAAGAAAACGGCGGAACACCGTGGCCGCTCACTTTCTCGTATGCGCGCGCTCTGCAAGACGAGGCACTTGGCATGTGGAAAGGGAAGAAGGAAAACGTCCCCGCCGCACGCGCCGCGTTCCTCGCGCGACTCGCGAAAGTCTCCGCCGCCGTCGACCATAGCTAGTCCCATGTAGGACTTCCGATGTCCCACATTATTATTCAAATTGAAGGTCAGTAATTGACGTTATTTCGACGTCTTTCAAATATTCTTTAATTTCGTTCCGGTAGTTACTAAAAGTATTCTTAAATAGGATTTTGATGAGGAGAGAGGGAAAATTCTTTTTATCACAATAATCGAGATAACTGCTCCAACGATATTTGTCCAAATATTCGAGTGCTTCTTTTGCATTTCTGATGGTGCTTTTATCTCTTTCGCGCCACTTAGTAGCTCCGGTCATGTAATCGAGCGGATTCAGGTGGACATAGTTGAGAATATATAGAAAATGCATTTCGCGGCTAATTAATATTTTCTTTGTTTTCCCTTGGAAGAGATGACCGTGTCGTGCGTACCGTTCATTATAATATTTGGCATAACCGATGTTTATCTTCGCCATAAACTTAACCATTCCTCCATCAATGAGTTCGGAAATGAGCAAATGGTAATGATCTTTCATGAGACACCACCCATGAATTTCGACCAATCGCTTCCGAGTGTGGGACTTCCGATGTCCATTATTTACATCTCGCGCGTCTCGACGTGTGAATTCCAATGCGGAAGCAGCATCGTTGAACTCATACATATTATGAATGAACCGCACGTAGTCCTGTGAGTCTAGAAATAGCTTACGACCATCAATCCCGCGGTTTAGTATGTGGTACAGTTCCATCCGTTCAGTCTAACTCCTTCATGTAGGACTTCCGATGTCCCACATGGGGATTATGGCGCGATTACATATTCAGAAAAATACATTCAGTTTTTCGGCAACTTCTTCCGCAGAGAGTTTCGTCGTGTCAATCTTTTGATCGTAGCCCTTTAAAATTTCCTGAGATTTATAGATCAGAGCTATTTGATCAGTCGTAATCATTTGGGGTCTTGTAGCGTTTCTTTTCTTTATCTCCTCAAGTGTTGGCAATAGCAGAGCGACAATCGGAGCGTGTAGCGGCAATAATTTTTTGTAGAGAGAGAGCGTCTCATTTGATAGGACATCAAGAATCAGTACATCACAACCATTTTGAATAAAATTCTTTGCGAGGACGCAGCCGTTTCCAACGCCCAAGATTTGTTGCTGGTGGCCTTCTTCCCCGTCCCATGGAGCCTTGTGAGGCTGTACGAGCATCTGCCGCACATTATCAATATCAATGACTGCACATTTTGCCCTCCTTTTAGAGAGAACGGCAGCTATTGTATTTTTTCCCGATCCTGCAGGACCTGTCAGTATGAGAATACTCATTAGTCGATTGTTTCAGAAAGAACCATACAACCTTTAAATCTTAATGTAGGACTTCCGATGTCCCACATCCGGATTATTGCGGTATGGAGATGGATGCGATATAGTACGACGCGTATGCTTACACTCCCAGTTGAAAAACGAACAGACGAAAGCGCGGGTGCGCCAGCGTTGCGTCGCGCCGGAACATTGCCCGGCGTGGTGTACGGTGCGCATCACGAGGCGACCCCGATTGCCATTTCTATGAGTGCTTTCACCAAGGTATTGGACGAAGCGGGAGAAGCGACGGTCGTGTCGCTCACCGGTCTCGGCGAATCATTGCCGACTTTGATTCACGAAGTCGATCTCGACCCTCTCACAAACCAGCCCCGCCACGTAGATTTTTATGCCGTTACCAAGGGCGAGAAGGTCCAGGTTGCTATACCGATTGAGTTCGTCGGTGAATCGCCGGCGGTTGAAGCCGGTGCGAACCTCGTGAAGGTCCTCCACGAAATTGAGATTGAAGCGGACCCGATGAATCTCCCGCACGAGTTTACGGTTGACCTTTCAGTGCTCGCGACGGTAAACGACCAAATACACGTGAGAGACATCAAACTTCCCTCCGGTGTCACACTCGTGACCGACGCTGAAGAAGTTATCGCGCTCGTACAAGAAGTCGCCGCTGAAAAAGAGGAAGTGGCTGAGCCAGCGGACATTACTTCAGTAGAGGTTGAGAAGAAAGGCAAGGAGGAAGGCGCAGAAGAGACTGCTGCTCCTGAAGAGAAGAAATAAGACGGGAGGCAGAGGATGAAATACGCGCGACTCGTAGCGAGTCTCGCGTATTTTGTTTTGCTATAATGAAAAGCATGTTTCGAAAGGTCTGCATCGCGTCTATTCTACTCGTCACATCCTATGGTGTTATTTCCCCGGTATTTCAGCCATCGGTGCAGGCGCAAGACCTGACGCCAGAGCAGCGTGCTGCGCTGCAGGTGCAATACGACGAGCTCATGAAGGAGATCGCCGTGCAGCAGCAAATCATCAAGGATACACAGGCACAAAAGAACTCTCTGCAAGGAGATGTGACAACGCTGAATGCGAAGATTAAAGCGGCTCAGGCGCAAATTGACGCGAAAAACATCACCATCAAACAACTTTCTGCTCAGATACAGAAGAAAAACGCGGTCATCGGACAGCTGTCGAGTCGCATTGAGCGGGGGAAAGAAGCGCTTGCGTCGATCTTGCGCAAGGAGGACGAGATTGACCAGTCATCCATCATCGCTATTGCACTATCAAATGACGACTTGTCCTCTTTTTTTGCCGATCTTGATGCGTTCGTTCTCATCAAGACCGACCTGCAGAGTCTTTTCGCGGATATACGGAGTGCAAAGGCACAAACAGAAATCGAGAAAGCTGATTTAGCAGCAAAACAGAATCAGACCGTCGATGCGAAATATGTCGTGGAAACACAGAAGCAGAAGATAGCGAGCGACAAAACGCAGAAGCAGCAGCTCCTCGCGATAACTTCGAATCAGGAAACGCAATATAAGAAAGTCCTCGCAGAACGGCAGGCGAAGGCGGCGGCAATACGTGCGGCGCTCTTCCCGCTGCGCGACGCAGCGGCGATTCAATTCGGCACGGCACTGCAATATGCGCAGAAAGCACAGAAGGTGACAGGCGTCGATCCAGCGCTCGCACTCGCTATCCTAACCCAGGAGTCGAATCTCGGTGCGAATGTCGGGCAGTGCTATCTCACGGATGATGCGACGGGCGCGGGAGTTGGTAAGAACACGGGTACTGCGTTCGCGAGAGTGATGAGCCCGACACGCGATGTACCGCCGTTCCTCGCGCTCGCCGGTCAGCTTGGGTTCGACCCGCATCATCAAGTCGTCTCGTGTCCCATAGCGAGCGCGGGCGGGTGGGGAGGTGCGATGGGGCCGGCACAGTTTATCGCGTCAACATGGGCTGGCCTCGCCGGCACAATTGCCTCCGCGCGCGGCGTCGCGGTCGCTAACCCTTGGGATCCTCAGGACGCCATCATGGCGATGTCTATCTATCTCGGACGACTGGGCGCCGGTGCTGGCGGATACACCGCCGAGCGTACCGCGGCAGCAAAATACTACGCAGGCGGCGCCTGGGCGACATCGGGCCAGGCCTACGCAAGCCAGGTCATGGCGAAGGTTGCGTCCATCCAAGCGAACATCGATTTCCTTGCGAATAATTAATTAGTTATCAACTCCCTTTACGTACCACAGGTGTTTTACAAGCTACAATTAGACCAATGATATCGAGGGGTCTCGCAATACTCTTTTTTGGACTGGGGCTGCCACTGTTCGTACAAGCGCAAGCGGCAACGAGTTCTCCTTTTAAGCCTGTCGTTCAAATTGTCGCGGATGTGAACATGCAGGATTGCACGTATACGCAAACAGCCTCGACTGATGAGCGACTACGTATCATTTGCAGTGTTAGTAACAATCTAGGAAATCAGGGCGACATACATTACGGTATCCAACTCGTAAAAAAACCGCGAACTCACGAGAAGTATGGGATACGAAGGTCTATGACGAGATTTTGTCCCTCGGAGAAAAGGAGAAAATTAAATTAGAAGTCGATTATGTTCCACCGATCTACCTTACAGGACAGTATGAGCTGTGGGGCTTGCTAAGAACATCAAATGGCTTACCACTTTCGACAATGCTCATAGGGACAGTCACACTTAACGCATCAGCGCCATCCTACCTACTTATTAAGCCTAACACCTGTGTGCTCCACGTCGTCGGAGAAAAAGGATCGCCTTCGTATACGATAAATCAAGGAGTAGATATTGACCAGAATGAAATAATAGAAGGAAGTTGCGCCGTACAACGGAAAGGGTCAGGAACCATTACAGTAACACCTTCATTCGTTACCTATCAGAGAACCATTTTCGGCGAACGGGTTATTGATTCAAAAGACGTTCAAAAGACTGTGACGTTTACAAGTAATGAAACGAAAGAAGTTTCTTTCATCGTGCCAAAGGCATCTGCTCCACAGGCGTATGACGCTGTGTTGTCGCTCGTCCCATCGAATGGAATCGCTATCTCTAATAATGTTCCAGTTCACTACGTCTTACGTGGGCCAAGCGCAACGATTCAAAATGTTTTAATTGATAAGGATTATTACGCAGCAGGAGACAGTGCAAACGTTTCCGTGTATTGGACCGGATCCGCGGATTCATTTATAGGAGCTCGAAAGGCTTCATCGCATAACACAGCAAGTAATTTGCTAATTTCTATTACGGACGGAGGCAACAACAAATGTGCAAAAGACGCAACGTTCACCGTACCGTCCGATGAAATCGAACGCAACACATTAACCAGTCATGCAGTTTCTATTACGCATTTCTGCACTGATCCGCGTGTAACTGCAACCATCGTAGACGAATCTGACTCTGCTCTCGCGCAAGAGACAGTCGCGTTTACCTCCGGGCAGGTTTCGAGCGGCTCGTGGTTTATGAGCTCCTTCAAAGAGAGACCAATCCTGTATATTCTCATGGGATTTATAATTCTGATCGTGAGTGGAGCCTTAGTGGTTAAAGGGAGAAAAGCAAACATCCTATGAAATTTTTGATTCGAATATCTTTGGGGGGTCTAGTTGTTGCGTTATTTTTTGCAGTAAAAGTGCCGGCAGCCAATGCAAAAACTTTCAGTGTCATTCAGAATTTAGGTTGTCAGCCGCCCTTGGGCTGTGAGCTTATTACATTTGACTACGACATAACACTGGATAAGTCGACGACGTACGCGACAGGCGATGTTATCACCGCAACCGGAGGAGTGACCTCAGCAGCTTGCTCCAACAGGGATCCATATATCTCATCGTACATCCACGGAACTAATAAAAGAGACGGGGTAACACGGTCTCTCCTTGACGAACCAGTCGCCTCTGTATCTTGGGACCCCGATGCGGGTGAATCGGGTGCGTTTGTAGTAGATAACGGAAGTAATGTGGGGAGTGTCGGTTCGGCACAATTTAATGCAGGCCCCACCCCGATCAATTCACAAATTGATTTTAGCGGTTCTGTCTACGTGGGAGCCTACAGAAATGAATTTGGCATACCGATGGTAAGTAATAAACGTTATACGGAGTTTCCTATAGGTAGTCTCCCGTATACAGTTGTTGTACCTGCGGTGAATGGCTCCTGTGGTAACGCCGCAGGAACATATCAAGGCGACCCTACCGGTAACTATCCTTACGACAGGACAAGCTACTCTCCGTATGTCCAGTGTGCGAGTGGTTCTCCCAGCACCACGTCCTTCCCTCCACTTGGCGGCTCGGTAACATGGACCTGCTCCGGCACCAATGGTGGCAGCCCAAGTCCTACATGCTATGCAAGTCGGAGCCCTGCGCCATTAAACGGTGCCTGTTCTAATCCTGCTGTCCACTATGTCTGCAGCCCGGGAACCGCTGTTACTCAGCAGGATAACACTACGAGTTGGACATGGACTTGCCAAGGAGCCAATAATGGCAGCAGTCCTTCATGTACGGAAACACAGACATGGACAAAATATTGTACAGGCGCGAACGATACGAACGGGAATAACTGGCAACTCTGGGCCTATAATAACTACTATCCAGGCCCAAATACAGGTTGGATATCGAAACTGAACGATCCTACCCGCTGGGCCTTGATAGGCGGGTCAGACCCAGCATGCACGCCTCCTGCCGCTCAGTCTGATCTTACCGTGACTAATCTTCCCCTCCTGTCTCCAGGCACGCCGACGACGGCAAATGTTATTACCCTCGTGGGAAATATTCAAAACATAGGCCAAGCGAGCACAGGCGGGTCGTTCAGAAATGCCTTTGTCGTTCGCAAAGGGTCAAATGGGGGCAACGGCCCTGTTGATGACGTACAAGGCGGCACTGTTACCTTGGGCGCCATGAGTGCTGGGGGAAGTGCTCCTGTGTCAGTGACAATTCCAGCAAATACCTACACAGCCGGCACGTATTCGGTGGCGCTCTGTGCTGACTTCCCAAACTGGAGTGGGTATTGGGCAGGGGTGATCAACGAGAGCAACGAGAACAATAACTGCAACGGATGGACAAACTTCGCAGTCGCTTCGCCACCCACTGTAACTTGCGGGCCTAATGCGGGTGGTCCGAGTGCGACCAACAGAACGTACACAGCTGCTGATGGGACTCAGTGGCCGAGTCTCACATCGACTGCATTTTGCTCCACTGGATACGCGCAGAAGCAGGGGGATTGCCAGGGCGGCTATAATTGTTGGGATGATGCCGCAGGGGGAGATGTATATTGTAGCCATTATTCAAACACTTCATCCCCAAGCTGTTCGGAAGTTGGCGGCACATGGTCACCAACTACGTACGTCAACATTACGCCGATTTTCCCTGTTCCAGAAAGTTCTGCGTCTTGGTTTTGCGGATATCATGGGGCGATTACTTGCACCGCTACGAGGGCTGCTGCCGTGAATCTACCGCAACCCGATGCTCATATTTACGCTGATCCAACGCGAGTACCAAAGACCGGTGAGTCAACCATTACCTGGGATGCATCACATGTTGCAACGAGCTGTACGATATCAGGGCCTGGTCTCGCGACGAGAACGACAGCCGGACCAACCATCGCGGGGTCGGGATTGGCCACCAACATTATTGCGCGGTCTGTCTATACCATCAACTGCGATAGCGGTGCCGCAAAAGCGTCGGTAACCGTCAATATTCTTCCGGCTTTTAAGGAATTCTAGCTAAGTACAATGAACTCTGTGCTATAGAGACTATCCACAAAGATTTACTGTACTTGTCAAAATGTATAGCTGTCGAGCTATACTGGATGAGTATTAACCCACTTAAGCCAAATTCATTCCATGAACATCCGCCGTCTTCTTCCGTCAGCCGCCCTCGTCATCGGGACCATGATCTTCTCGATCGGCATTCAAGTGTACGCAGGATTCACTGAGCCGCCGACCGCTCCTCCAAACGCCGATGCGTTTGCTCCTCTTAACACAAGCGGTGCTGGGCAAGTGAAGAATGGCGGTCTGACTCTTAATTGGACGGGGACTGCGCCTAATGGTCTTCTTGTGCCAAACGGCAACGTTGGCATCGGGACTGCGAGTCCGGGATATAAATTGGATGTAAATGGCACAACCCGAATTGGCAACGGAACGACAGGTAGCCTTACTTTGGGCGATAGCACATTATCAAAAACAGTCGGAAGCTATTTCCAAATGAATAGTGGGCTGAGCGGTGACGACTTCTGTCTGAACAGTGATTCGACGAAGTGCTTGAGCAAAACTTCAGGCGGCGGTGACTTTGGAAGTTGGCAGTCAATTAATATGAATCAATCGTACACGGCGTCTGGGGGTGGATTTGTAGTAGTTAATGTTGATTATGCGAATGGCGGGTGGGGGGACGTTGTTTGCCGTACCCGCATTGAGACGCCCGTTGGCACAAGCAGACAATACGGTGCAGCATTTAACGATGGTCCTCAACAGTCGATGATGTCACCAGTCAGAAGTGGGGACACAGTAAGAGTTTGGCAAGATGAGTGCCACCCATCGGTCGCGCATGCTTATTGGATTCCATTGGGTAGTGGAGTTCTGCGATAACGAGCTATGCTGCCAGTCTACTCCAGCGGTTTAATGAAACCTTCCTTGAAGGTTCTGGGAGTTCTTTTCGTTACTACAATTCTCGTCGTGTGGATTGGGGTGAGTTGGCGCAATGGTTGGTTTCCATTTGCGGCGAACACTCTTACTAAAGCGGAATTGTTGCAGCAGGCAATTGATTCAACTACAGCAGTCGGCACGCCGCAAAGCATTCCAGACGAATTGCTGGAAAATACCACTGCCAAGGGATCACCGAAATATTCCACAACGACAACTGCCAAAGTAATTGAATCGACGACGGCACTATGAACATCGTGACCCTTTATCCTCACCGTAGACTTTTTCAGCTGTTTTATGTCCTGGTGTTTCTCGTCGTGGCAAGCATAGGAATTGTGGCTAGCACTCCTCGCGCTCACGCTGCCACTTGTCCTATTGAAAGCGTACCTATTTCAGGGTACGCGTGGTCCCAGTATTTGGGGGCCATAAATTTCAGTGGTAGTACGTATGGGGTCTGTGAAAATACTACAACCGGGGTACTCTCTGGTTACGCGTGGGTGCAGGGACAGGATTATCTTGGATGGGTCACATTTAATTCTGACCAACTAATCAGCTGTCCTACTGCACCTAACTGTGATGCGGAAGTTGACGTAAAAAATGGCGGGAGAATAACAGGGTGGGCTCGAGCGTGTGCGGCGTACTCCGATACAGATCCTACGGCAGCCTGGAATCAAAATCTATGCAATCCAGCTTTCGACATCCTCGATCCTGGTAGTGGTGGATGGGATGGTTGGATCCATTTGTCTGGAACCGCTGAAGACGGGACGACCTACGGTTGGGTACAAGATACCACCTGTGCATGGCAGAATTATGCGTGGGGTTCTGAAAACATCGGCGCAATTCACGCGAAAGGCACAGCTCAAGACGGAACCACATACGGTATCTCAGGGCCGCGTAATAATCCAGCATGCGCCTCGGCGCTTCCTGATCTCATTGCGGGCCGCATCTCTCCAACTGCAGTAACCGCAGGTATTGGGAGTCCCTTTTCCGCTCAGATCTCAAACATTGGTGACGCAGCAACCGGTTCCGGCTTCACGAATCTCTTCCAAGTCGCTGCTGATTCATCTGGGACCAGGGCTGCCTTCGCTGGCACCGATCCCTCGTCTGCTCTTGCCGCCCGTTCCTCTGGCACTTCAGGATTGAGGAGCTACACATTTAATAACCCCGGAATTTACTACATGCGTGCCTGTGCCGATAAAAGTTCAGCAGGAAATGTCGGCGTGATTACTGAGGCACCGCCGCAAGCAAATGAAGAAAACAATTGCGGGGAATGGACTCGCATCGATGTGACGGCTCCGATAGCGATGCCTCCTCCAGGACCGGGAGCGCATATTTACGCTGAACCGACGCGTGTACCAAAAGATAGCACAACGGTCATCACCTGGGAGTCGTCAAACACGACATCCTGCAGCATAACCAACAACAGAACCGACACGACTTGGTCGGGAACGATGAATATGAATCCCGGCGAGACAAGTGACCCTATAACCGCACAGACAATATTCAGAATAAATTGTACAGGAAGCGATGGGACTACTGCTTCAGACGAGGTAACCGTCAATATTCTGCCCGCTTTCAAGGAATTTTGACCCTGCAGGAGTTCGTACTAGCGCGTTGTCCACCCCTAAACGCCGTTCGGGCTGAACTGGCTCTATATCAAGATATAATCAAATTAAATGGATTCTAGGGTCAAAATCGCTTTGGCATTACTGGTAATCGGTATCGTGGCCGCTGCCGGTGTTTACACAGCGACAATCTGGAAACCGGGGGCGAGTGAGGAGCTATCCTCAGTCGAACGAGTTCAGATGCTGGAGGGTCGGGTAGCAGACCTCATTAAGACCAATGATCCTATCGAATGTGAAAAGGCGAAAGATATTAACATCGGCAGTGTCTCATATCAGACTGTATGCGAAGGGAATATCTATATGAACCTCGCCGAGCAAAAAGGCGATGTGTCGTACTGCGATAAGCTCGACAACGAGCTATTCCCGATAGATTTGTGCAAAAGTAACATCATCACGCAGAAGGTACATGGAGCGACGAGCCCGATCATCTGCGATAGCGCAGGCTCTCAGGAACTAAAGGACTCCTGTCTCTTTCAGTATTGGTCAAAAGCGGCTGTCGATGGGAATGATGCTAGCGTGTGTGCCAAGGTCCCGATTCCGCGTGGGGTGGGCGTATGCAAAGACAGTGTTTATATAGAACAAATATCGGAAGGGAAGAAAGTGGACTGTTCTAATTTCTCAAAGGACGGAGAGCAGGACTGTAAAAGTTATTACACGATCATCTCTAGCAAACCCGCTTCAAATGCCGCGTGCGTAACCCTAGCGAACCCCATATTGCAAAGCCTCTGCAATAAAAACATCCAATGAAATTGAATTCCTCAACGTCTTCTATTGTTTACAGAATACTCATGGCGACTTTCGCTGCCTTGTTGTATGTGACGCCAGCTTTTGCGTCTCAAGATGTCATTACGACTGGCTATTCAGGAGACTTGCAGAGCGTTCTTCCAAACTGGAATCCGGCGACAAATCCAGATGCTATTCTCGACGTCTCAACGAATGCGGACTATGGGAACCAAGTGATCCCTTTTGGCAGTTCTCTCTATGTGGGGGGTTATGGTTACAGCTCAGTATATCCTTGGGGATTGATTATCAAGTTCGATACGCCATCAGGACGCAAGCAATGGTTGGTAAACAATAATATCTTCCGTGAGTTTCGAGCCATGGCCGTGGATTTAAGTGGAGATATTTATACCGGATTCACTTCTAGCGCGTATTCTCGCAAATTCGCTAAATATTCTGGAAGTGACGGCTCAACCATGAGTGGTTGGCCGAGACAAGAGCGCACTAAATGTGGTTATGCGAATGCCGAAGCAAGCCTGGTAGTAGAAAACGGAATGCTATATGCCGGCGGCGGCAATTACGGTCCTTTTAGTGGCTCTCCAATCATATGCAATTATTGGAACTGGGAGCTGTTCGCGACTACGACAGGAACTCCTACCGCCAAAAGTACTTCAGATTATTGGACGTACGAATATCAGAGCGGATATATGTCTATGTTCACCACCCAGGGCAATGGAAGTCTAGCCTTGGGATCGTATCAGGGCAATCGCTATTTATATGCGTTTGGACAAGCGTGGTCGAACAGTTTTTCTCAGGCCTATAACACGATTCGATACAAAATTAATGCAGGCGTTATTGATACAACTCCAGACCCTGTCTGGGGCAAAAAAATAGAATCAGCAACATATCCGATGCAAATAGCCGTCGATGACAATCCTTCCAATTCCACCTATGGAAATGTGTACATTACGGGATATGTATCTGGCCCCTACGCGATGTGGATTTACTACACTGTTGCATACGATGCGGCGGGAAATAGGAAATGGATAGCTTCTGAGAGATATGCGGACGGCAGGTCATATGTGAATCCGCCACAACATAACCAGGCCACCGCTATTGCCATATCGCCCGATGGCGGTTCAGTGTATGTAACGGGGAAGTCGTTTGGTGACTGGACCAATCATTTCTATACAATTCGATACAACACTGCAAATGGAGCGGTGCTTAATCGTTCTGTTTCCAATTTTGGCTTAAAGGAACAACCGCTTGGTATAGCAGCAACTCCGAGTGGCGTGTATATCACAGGATACGTACCGCTCGATACCGCGACTAATAATAAGACTAATCTGAACGCGTTTGCGGTCACTACGAATCCAACGTTGCTTCAGCAAGGAGGCGATATAACTATCTCGGGACAAGTTAAAAATACGGGACTTTTCACAGCGAGACCGTTTGCGGTTCAATTTTGCGTGGACTCAGCCCAGATGAGTGATTGCACAACGACGGCGGCGCCGAATATAAAATATTCCACAACGACACGGGCGCTCCCCGTCGGCACCCTAAATATTAAGCCGGCCACCATTTCAACGCAGGGACTATCAGGAGCGAATCACACACTCACCATGTGCGTCGATCCTTATAATGTCGTTACGGAAACTACTCCGCCTGGGAAAACTGATAATTGTAAACAAACAAATTTCACTCTTCTCGTGCCGCCTGATGTAACACTCCGCGTTAATGATAAATTGGAAGAAACAATCAATCCTAAAGAGTCAGCCACACTCTCTTGGAACGCAACGAACGCGATTTCATGCAAGAACGCAGTTGACGGCGGTATGCCAGCAATCAGCGGCACAAACAGCAGTGCCTCAACGGGTTCTCTAACTGATCCTCGCTATGATTATCAAATCTCTTGCACCGGTGCTGGTGGAACAGGCCTTTCAAATATTGTAACGGTCTATGTGCTGAATCCGCAGGCCTCTATTACGGCTACTCCAGACCGCGTGCCAAAATGGGGTTCCTCGGATATTAGATGGTCCGCGACTGATGTAACGGACTGTTCTATAACTCAGAACGGCGAAGCGTGGAAGTCACTTACCGCAGATGAGAATAAAGTCATCGCAGGGGAAGAAACGGCAACTAATATTTCGGTGAAAACGGAATATGTCATGAGCTGCAACAACGGACTTGCGACCGCGACGGCCTCCGTAACGGTCAACATACCCCCCACCTACCAGGATTTCTGATCTCGCTGTCCGTAACGGGCATGAATTGTGTTTGAAGTCACCGCGTGTTAGTATCGCGAGATGAAAAAGGATATTCACCCCGACGGTTATCGGCCAGTCGTGTTCGAGGATGCCGCCTCAGGCGCGCAGTTTCTTATTGGATCGACCGTAGAGACTACCGAGACCGTAAAATATGAAGGAAAGGAATATCCGAAGGCAAACGTAGAAATCTCGAGCAAGTCGCATCCATTCTATACGGGTGAGGACCGCATGCTTGATAAAACTGGTCGGGTAGAACGCTTCAAGCAGAGGGCAGCGAAGAAGAAGTAATTCACATGGACTACGCGGACTACCTACGCGGATTAAAAGAAAAAAAGGAGAATCCAGACGCACCACCGAGTTCGGTCGTGATGGAGTTGCGTGCCGGTGCTGGCGGCGATGAAGCGGCTATCTTCGCCCGCGATTTGAAGGAAATGTATCAGAAATATGCGGAGAGCAGGGGGTGGAAGACACGCATCATCGACGACCTGACGCTTGAGATAGCCGGGGAAGGAGTCTACGATGCTCTGCGGTATGAGACTGGGGTGCATCGCGTACAGCGGGTGCCGCTCACCGAGAAGTCGGGTCGCATTCATACCTCAACGGCATCAGTGGCTGTGCTGCCGATCCGTGCGAAGTCAAAAATACAAATAAATCCCGCCGATATCGAGATGGAATTCTCGAGAAGCGGCGGGGCAGGTGGGCAGAACGTGAACAAAGTCGAAACGGCAGTGCGGCTCATCCACAAGCCGACCGGTATCGACGTGCGTTCGTCCTCGGAGCGGAGTCAGCAGGCGAACCGAGAGAAAGCGATGCAAATCCTCTCTGCGAAGCTCGAACAGCTTCATGAAGAAGAGGAGGCCGAGAAGCATGCTGCCGAGCGCAAGGCGCAAATAGGCACCGCCGATCGTTCCGAGAAAATTCGCACCTATAATTACCTCCAGGATCGTGTTACTGATCACCGTTTGAAGGAGTCCTGGCATAACTTGCCGAAGCTTCTCGCGGGCGACATCGGCGACATTATCGAGGCGTTACGAGTCGCTTCGCAACTTGCGTAACAGCCGCTGTTCGGGTACAGTAGCCCTGTAATGACGGCAGGAATCGACACGGCAGAGCTGAAGCGCCTCTTCGATACAGGGGCGCATTTCGCGCAGGTGAAGAGTCGTCGCCATCCAACGATGCAGCCCTACTTGGTGGGCACGAAGGGTAGGCAGGAGATTATTGATCTTGTGAAAACCGTCGAGCAGCTAGAAGCCGCGAAGGCGTTGGTGTCGACACTCGCGAAAGAGGGCAAGACGATCCTCCTCGTCGGCGGAAAAGTCGAAGTTGCGGCACTGGTAAAAAAGGCGGCGCAAGAAATACATGCGCCCTATGTTGCAACGCGCTGGCTCGGCGGCACTATTTCTAATTGGACAGAAATAAAAAAACGCATCAATCGACTCGTCGAGCTCACGGATATGACGACGGTTGGCACGCGCGCCTCGCAACACACTAAACTTGAGCTCGTGCGTCTCGATCGCGAAAAGAAGCGGCTTGAGGAGCGGCTTGATGGCATCACCACCTTAGAGAAGCGTCCTGATGCGTTACTCGTTGTCGATACGAAGCACGAGAAGCACGCCGTGAAAGAAGCGAATGATGCGGACATCCCGGTTATCGGCATTATGAGTTCAGACTGCGCTCTCACCGATGCTGCGTATCCGATTGTTGCAAATGATGCATCTCGCGAGACCGTGAAGCTTATTTTGAGCGAACTGATCGAGGCATTCAAAAAGGGGCAGGTTAGCTAGCCTGGTCCGTGCTATGATGTTTTAGATTACTTTGTGGCCACCAGTATGGATATCACCACCGACAGTATCAAGAAACTTCGTGAAATGACGAGTGTTTCTGTCATGCAGTGCAAAAAAGCACTCGAAGAGGCAGACGGCGACCTCGCAAAAGCCGAAGTGATTTTAAAAAAGCACTCGGCGGCTACTGCCGAGAAGAAGGCGGATCGAGAGCTAAAGGCGGGTTGCATCGGGAGTTATATTCACGACGGGAGCATTGGCGCGATGGTGCTTGTTTCTTCTGAGACCGACTTTGTCGCCAAGAATCCAGATTTCGTCGCGTTCGCTCGGGAGATCGCGATGCAGGTCACTGCGACTGATCCAAAATATGTGTCTATGGAAGAGATCCCCGCTGAAGCGAAGAACGCTGCCGTAGCCGTCTTTGAGAAGGAAATCCAAGGCAAGCCCGCGGACATGCAGGAGAAAATTATGGAAGGGAAGATATCAAGTTATTTCCGCGAGCAAGTTCTACTTGAGCAGTCTGCCATTAAGGATGAGAGTAAGATGGTTAAGGATCTATTGAATGAAGCGACACAAAAGTTCGGCGAGCGCGTAGAAGTAACTCGGTTTGTGCGCCTCTCGGCACGTTAATCTCATGATGTATCTCATTCCCATCGCCATTTCGATCGTGCTCTTCATAGCGTTCTTCGTGCTCACGTGCTACGAAAGTCGCCGCGGCGGACGGTTCTTCACGCCGATGCGAGAACGCCTCGACGAGACCATCGGACGCCTCGGGTTCATCCTTACACATGTCGATTTTGCCGCATTCCTGCGGGATGAAACGCGCCATCTCATAAGCCGCGCAGGACACGCCGCGGCACATTTGTCGCTCCGAGCGGTGCGTTCGGTTGAACGCGTGCTGACCCGCCTGGTCCGTTACTTGCGCATGCACCACACGATCGACATGCGGCCGGGCGAGAATACGCGTGAGTTCGTAAGAACGCTGTCCGATTTTAAAGATAGCCTGAAGGAAACACGTCCTGAAGTTCCAACGATCCTTTAGAATCTGTGCCGCGCCGTAGCTCAGTTGGTGGAGGGCCGATGGCCACTTTTGTTATTAACGATTCGTGCGGTAAAGTGGGGCAGTTAGTTTGCCGCCTTAGCTCAGTTGGTAGAGCAACGCTTTTGTAAAGCGAAGGTCCCCAGTCCGAGTCTGGGAGGCGGCTCAAAACTTAATTTATTACAGTGGTACTTGGAGTGCTCGTTGCGAGGGCGCCTTTCGGGAATTGTTTCTCGAGATCAGCGAGCGAGGTGAAGCCGTATGAATATTTCCCGTTGATGATAAACGCTGGAAGCGTATTTTTTACTTTATCGACGGCAATGAGCGTCTTCAATGCGCCTAGATCGAGGTAGTAGTCAAAGGAATAGACGCGCAGCTTCGGATACGTATCCCGCAGATATGAGAGTGCATATCCTGCTTTTTCACAATCGCTGCAATCGCCCTTATTACTATAGAAGTAGAGGACGGTTACTGGCTTCGTGCCGCAGGCCGCTGCGAGTTTTTTATTGATGAGATAGTCGCGAATCTCGAGTAGGTAGTATTGCTTCTTCAGCTGGATGACGCGTGCGTCGCTGCTGCCAAGCTGGTCTTCCGTAAATGAGAGGCGATTTCCCAAATCCGCAAGCTCGCTCGACAGAGTTGTCGAGGAGGCCGTACTGTCGCACGGCGCCGCCTCAAGCAGAGAGAATTGGGTCTCAAGTGAGAATGTCTCTGTCGAGATCGTATTTTGTATAGTCTCGATTTCAGCGAGACGAAGCCGATCGAGATAGCCAACGGCATAGATTACGGTCGCAACAATCAGGATCGTCATGCCAAGCGCTATGAGTATATTGCGTGTGAAAATCGACATAGAAATATCGACTAGCGCCAGGTATTAGCCGTACCGCGTGCGACATCTGCAACGGATCGTATGAGCCATAATGGTGACACAAGGCTGTATATAACCACATACAGAACGATATTGGTCAGCAGCGTTCCCGATGTGTTTGATAGGCGCTTGCCGACGACGATGAGCGCAATAACAATAGCGATGAGAACGCCAGAAAGTAGGGCAGTGGCCGAGTACGGCCAGTAAAACAGGTTAATCGCGCGCGGAGTCATAAGGTATGCGATAGGAATGCCGCTTGTTGTCGCGATAGCGTGAATAGTGTTTTGTACAAACTGTACAATCGCATTGCCGAACATGCCGATCGCGAACACGACCGAAATTAAAGAGAAGGGCAGTATAATGAGTCCAAGCGCGCCGCGCTTGCGGTTGCCGACGAGGTCGCGGTAATCATAGAGCACATTTCTGAGGAATCCTGTATTCCATCTCGTGCGCTGTTTGATGAGTTTTGTGAGTGTATCTGGCGCTTTAGTATAGACGCGTGCGCGGACCGCATTCTCAATGCGATATCCCGCGCGCTGCATGCGCAGCGCCATTTCCATGTCTTCAGTCAAATAGGCGTGGCGAAACGGTCCAATATTCTGGAACACCTGCGGTCGGTAGAACGAAAACGGTCCAGGAGTCACGTAGAGACTATTCGTCGCCGATAAAATGTGGCGCATCGCATTGCCGAGTTGGTATTCGACCGCTTGCATGCGCTCGAGGAGCGTGTGCGGCTCGTGGACGGACATGGAGGGCGCCGCCGCCATCACATCTTCCTCATCGAAGCAGGTAATCATCTCGCGGAGCGCCTTCGGATCGACGAAAGAGTCAGCGTCGAGACAGCCGATGAGTTCTGCGTCTTTGGCATGTTCGATGCCCAGGTTCATCGCGGTATGCTTTCCCCCGTTCTCTTTTTTTAAGATTTTAATTTGTGCATTGTCTGCATAACGCATCATCGTGGAGTAGGTAGCATCCGTTGAGCCGTCGTCGACGAGAATTATGGAGAGTTTTTCCCTCGGATATTCAAGCGCGAGCAGCGACTCGATGGTGCCGCCAATCGTCGACTCCTCGTTCCAGCAAGGGACGATGACCGCTACTTTTGGGGTTTTGCTACTCGCTACTCGCTCGCGGCTTGTCCGCGCCGGATGCGACAGCAACGTGACCAATAAAAATGACTCGAAAAAAATCGTGAGAAATAGGAATGGATAGGTTACCACCTCAAGGCTCATAACTCGTGAACTATAGCATGAAACCTGGTTTTAACGAATCGCTGCGTCGAAGTTCCTAACGGTAGCATCCTCAAGCTTTTTATGGAGTGTATTTACCTCATCATTCGTAAAGGTCTTATCAGTGCTGCGATACGTAATTCGGTAGGCGTAACTCACTTTATCGCGCCCTAATTTCTTGTCATTTTCATACGTGTCGAGAAGTTCCATCTGCTCGACCAAATCGCCGACAACGTCGCGTACGAGATCGAAATAGTTATTCGGTATGAAACCTTTCGCGACGACGAAAGAGATATCGCGGACGACGGCCGGATATTTGCTGACCTCCTTGAATTCGTGCCCGAGCACGAGTTGCTTCTTAACGCGATCATCCGCTGACCAGAGCAGCCGAATATCGGGGAGCTTCATGCTAATAATGGCCAATCGCTCGAGTCCGAAGCCAAATGCCCATCCGTTGTAGCCCGCAATGCCCATCTTCTTTAGTACACTCTCCTTCGGCATACCGCCGCCTAAGATCTCGACCCACTCATCGTTTATCTTCACTTCTACTTGCAACGATGGATCAGTGTACGGGAACGTATCGTCCAAGAATCGGTATTTAGTCGATTCGCCAAAGACACTTTGCACTATCTCTGACAGCACATCTCGTAGGTCATCGAGCTTGAGTCTTTTCTGGTCGTTCGGTACTAAGTACCATCCTCCCATTTGATGGAAGATGTTGAGGTGTCTGCGATCTATTTCATCTTTGCGATATACCTTGCCATAACAGAGCGCGCCGAAGGATTCATTTCTAACTATGCGTTCCTTGATCTCCGGCTGATTCAAGTAGTAGTACCAGAAGACCGTGTCGTGGGTCCGCAGAATGTTCTCCTGATCGACATAATACGTGTCCGAGGTTGAACGGGCGGGGTGACTAACAGGAAAGTCGAAGAGGTCGAAGCTCACACTGGCAGGGACAATCTCCGGAATCTCGATATCATCAAAGTCCTTTACGACTGTCAACGCCTTTACGCGTTTAACTATCTCCGCGAGCGGGCTCGATGGAGTCCGCGACAGATCAGGCATCGTCAGGTATCGCTTGATTCGTGCTGCGTCAACGTCTGTACGCCTTTCCAATTCTGACCTCAGACGTTCTTCCTCGACTCTCGAAATCCGTATATCCATTGCGCCCTAGTCTAGCAAATGATCAAAGAAATAAAAGTCTCCTCATAACCAATCTCAGGAGGCCTCGAAACCCGTTACTCTTCCCTCCGCTATCGGGCGGCTTTCGTTTTTTATGGAGGAAATCGCTTTGATTTTGTGCTATACTGAACACAACCGGAAACGGCTATTTTTATGGCTGAAACAGTCGGAAAAGAGACAAAGAAAAAGGCCTACGATGCCTCGTCTATTACCGTCCTCGAGGGGCTCGAGCCGGTCAGGAAGCGCCCGGGTATGTACATCGGGACCACGGGTCCCGACGGTCTCCATCATCTCGTTTGGGAAATTTTTGATAACGCCCGTGACGAGGCGATGGTTGGGCGTTGCGATGATATTGAAGTAGCACTGCTTCCTGACGGCTATGTGCGCGTTGCCGACAATGGCAATGGCATCCCGGTCGGCATCCACCCGAAGACAAAAGTCTCTGCGCTCGAGACGATCATGACGACACTTCACGCGGGCGGCAAGTTCGACAACGAGGCATACAAAGTATCCGGCGGCCTGCACGGCGTCGGCGCGTCAGTCGTGAATGCGCTCTCCGAGCACACGAAGGTTGTCGTGCATCAAGATGGCGGCATGCACGCGCAAGAGTACAAAATCGGCAAGCCCTTGGCGAAGGTGAAGAAGATCGGCACGAGCAAGGAGCACGGTACAATCGTGCTTTTCAAGCCAGACGTCACTATATTTAAAGAGGGCGTGGAATGGAATTGGGAAAAGATAGTCACGCACCTGCGCCAGCAGGCATATCTCGTGAAGGGTGTTCGTGTCTCGGTGGTCGACGCGCGAGAAAATAAAAATGCATTTGAAACAGACACCATCTTCTTGCGCGTACAGGAGCTCGGTGTTCCCTCGATGACCTTCTATTTCGAAGGTGGATTGAAGTCTCTTGTCGCTTTCCACAATAAACACCAAACTCCGGTACATAAAAACATTTTCTACGTTGAGCGCGAGCAGGACAAAGTAGTTGTCGAGGTTGCGTTGCAGTATATCGACGATATCACGGCGCGCATCACGGCATTCGCGAACAACACCTATAACGCTGAGGGAGGCACGCACATCACGGGCTTCAAGACCGCGCTCACGCGGTCGTTAAATACCTACGGCCGGAACGCGAATATCTTAAAAGAAAAGGACGAAAACTTTACCGGGGATGATGTGCTCGAGGGAATTACGGCCGTTATCTCAGTGAAGCTTCCCGAGATTCAATTCGAAGGACAGACCAAAGCGAAGCTCGGGTCGGTAGAAGCGCAAGGCGCTGTCTCGACCGTGTTTGGTGAGGCGTTAAACGCTTTTCTTGAAGAGAATCCTGATGACGCTCGCGCGATTATCAATAAAGTTCTTCTCGCGCTCAAGGCGCGTAAGGCTGCAAAAGCCGCCAAGGATTCGGTCTTGCGCAAGGGTGCTCTCGAAGGCATGACGCTTCCGGGGAAACTTGCCGACTGCCAGACCAAGAGCGCCGAAGAGAGCGAGATATTTATCGTCGAAGGAGATTCAGCCGGTGGCTCGAGCAAGCAGGGCAGGGATCGTCGCACGCAGGCGATATTGCCGCTCCGCGGTAAGATCCTGAACGTCGAACGTGCTCGCATTGACCGCATGCTCGCGTCGGTCGAGATCCGCGCACTCGTGGTCGCGATGGGCACGGCTATCGGCGATGTGTTCGATATTTCTAAGCTTCGCTATCACAAAATAATTATCGCAACCGACGCCGACGTCGATGGTGCGCACATCCGCACACTGTTGCTCACGCTCCTCTACCGACATTTCCGTCCGATCATCGACGGCGGCTTCGTCTATATCGCCCAACCACCGCTTTATAAGATTACAAAAGGGAAAGCCATTGCCTATGCCTATTCTGACCAAGAAAAAGCGAGGATAATAAAAGAATTTGGGGTTCAACCGACTGAAGTGGTAGAGATCGGTGTAACAGACAGTGAGTTGTCGGTTGAAACGGGAGCGGCAGAAGAAACCGAGACGACATCTACAAGGAAGTCAGCAAAAGTAAATATCCAACGCTACAAAGGCCTCGGCGAGATGAACCCGAGCGAGCTGTGGGAGACTACGATGGATCCCGCACGGCGCGTCTTGAAGCAGGTACACGTCGAGGACGTCGAAGCGGCGGATCGCATTTTCGATATTTTGATGGGCACCGATGTTGCTTCGCGCAAGAGCTTCATCCAATCGAACGCGAAACTCGCAAATTTGGACGTGTAGAACCCCTGCTCGGTACGCCCTCCTAATTAATTGATCGTAAGATTTACAGAGATGTTGTTGTTCGCAGTATTTGATTCCGTGAATGTATGGTCCGGATTTAGAGTAATTGAAAGTTCTTGTTTTTCTCCGCTGCTCGCCTGGTCGAAACCGAGTGTGTAGTCGATGCTGTCGCCCGGATTGAGGACTTGCTGAAGGGGTGACTTATAGGTAAACGATCGACGAGTTGGAACCGACGCATTGAAGCGCCATCCACCGCTCACGTTGGTGCCGATATTCTTAACGGTGAATTTAATGGCAGGTCGGCGGCCAGAAGGCACGCTCGAATCCGCGACAAAGGAATCAGTCGACTCGCTTTGCAGATAGCCGATCGCACTGATGGTCACTGCGAGGTCCGGAAGACCATAGAGCACGGGCGCTGCAGGCGCCGATCCGTTAATGGGATAGGTGACCGTCGTCCTCGTGCCAGGAGCAGTTGATCGAGATGGTGGTGGGGAAGTAGTTGTTGCCGTCGTTGCTTGCGGTGAGCCTGTCGAACCCGTCGTTGAAGAAGCATTACCGAAAGAGATAACCGTCGATGACGCTGTCGGGACCACAGAGATGCCCGGTGCTGGGGTTGGAGTAAAGAGTGAACCGACATAGACGGCCGCAGCACCGATATTATTCACGGCCGCTGGCACGTAACGCGAGGAATAAATAGCACCCCACACGCCTAACACCACGAGCGCGACGAAACCAATTACCGCAAGGGTGTTGATGGCCGACTGGCGGTACGGTCTGCTGTTTTCGGGAATATTTTTTGTTTCCATAAGACGATTAATACATACCACGGACAGGTTTTCATGTCAAGCAACGAGAAACTTGACAGAAACACTGTGATGCGGTATTAATGAATAAGACTATATGGACAAGATTGTCGAATTCACCGTCCGACTGGTCGGCGGCACGCGGCTGGCGTATGCGAGGAAATGGAGCTTCCTCGGGCTTTTTGCGGTGGTGTTTATCGCGAGCGTGTTTGTACTCGCTGTGTTTGACCTCTTGCCCAATGCTCCTTCTACTTCCATCACAAACGCACCGGTCGCGGTGAACTCCGTCGGGACAGTTTCTTCAATGAACGCTGAAGTGCCAGTGAAAATAGAAATTCCTTCACTCACGCGTGTTGCCTCTATATCCAATCCTGATACGACCGATATCGCCGCCCTCGATACATTGCTTCTCTCGGGTGCCGTGCGATATCCGACATCCGCGAAGCTCGGTGAGAGCGGAAACATAGTGCTCTTCGGTCATGCAAGCTATCTGCCGGTGGTGAACAATCAGGCGTATAAAACATTCAACGGTATCCAGAAGCTTTCGCATGGCGATGTTATCACGGTCTATTCATCTGATGCAGTCTATACGTATGCCGTACGGACTGTTGAGAAGAAGAGCGCAGATGATGGCGAGATTGCGCTTTCTGGCACCGGTCGCGTGCTTACACTTGTGACCTGCAATTCTTTTGGCGCGAAAGAAGACCGTTTCGTGGTAACTGCTGACTTTGTTGAAAGTCATTCGTTCGGAGCGTAAGCTCTGCTCGGGTGACTCTCCGCAAGGAGGGTGGGATAACTGATCTTTGATCCGAGACAAACCACACACTATGCCCATGCCGCACGGCGGCTGACGAAAGGAGATAGATGATGTTTAGGACTCGATCGAGAGGTCGGAAGATCCTGGCAGCTGTTGCCGCCGCGTCAATCATCGCGGTAGCAGCCGTCGGACTTTTCGAATCCGGAAAGCAATTCTTGTCGGCGCTGAAGCCGACTGCAACGCCGACGGTGGAACCGACGCTATCCGCGCCGTCTCCATCACCGACGGTGATCGCTATGCCGACGCCGACAACAGTGACGGCAACGGCGCAGAAGAAAGTCTCGAAGAGGTCGGGTGGTGTTCAAGCCGCGGTTATCGCACCGCAGCCGCGACCGGCAACGGCCGCTACTCCTGCAAAGGAGTGGAAGAAATGGAACGCCGCACCGTACGCCACCTCGTTTGTGGAGGCGTGCACGAAAGCGCCAGCCACTATCGATGGCTTCAACCTGCCGCTAGCCGTGAAGGCTGCGCTCAAGCAGAAGATCGGCGCGAACTGCATGGGCGGTGTCGATGTGTGGCTCCCCCCGCACATGAAGCTCGAGCAGATGATGAGCGGAGGCGCGAAGCCGCACGTGATGAATAACGTCGCTGTGGCAGAACTACCGGTCAACACTTCGCCCGATGGGCGACCGTACCGAAAGGGATCGGTCGCGGAGACGGCGAAAGCAGCGGTGTGGTATGTGGAGTACGGAGGAGAGAAATTTGCGTTTTACATTCCGTACGTCTGCTACAACCTCGCGTGGGGACTCGCATCCGGCGAACAGTGCGTGGAACTTCCATTCAATGCCCCAGTGCGTGGGTTTGTGCGGTGGGGTGTCGCAAGTTCTTTAGGTCCGTTGCCGCCGAGCAACTGCAATGCGCAACGGCAAGGTGATGGTCCGTGGACCGCATGGGTGGGAGAATGCGATGACTGTGTTCCTCCCAATGATCTCTTCGAAATGCTGGGCAGTAAAGTGCGCGTCCCACATAAGTATCTCTACGGTGTAACCGAGAATCGTCAAACACTCCGATTCTCGACGGCCGTTTGGACTCGCCTCGTCTACATTTGCGAAGAGGACGAGCGAGGGGCACAGTCCTGCGGCGTATACACTCGACCTCAGGATTGGGAGGGAAGGTATCGCGTTCCCATTGCGGACACCATGTGGGTGTGGGACACCGACAGCTGTACCGATTGAACGTGCAGGTGGCGACGAGGGAGCAAGGCTCCCTCGTCGATCCACCATTTTCGTACGCTCCGACAATGAATGGAGGAGCAAGGGGTAATCATTTTACTATGACCAATATTACAAAAATAGTCGCATATCTCGACAAACGACCGATACGGACGGGTTTCTTTGCTGTGCTCGCGACGGTGACGATTGGCATATCAATCGCATTCGCGACTAGCCTCACGACGCCGGCGCAAGTCTATGCGCAGGTTGTTGGCCCACCGTGTTGCGTGCCTCCGCCTCCATCCTGCATCCTTAGTGCTGACCCATCGACGCTGCCGAATGGCGGTGGACCGACTACACTTTCGTGGGAAACGACTGCAGCTTCAGATATGATTATCCAGAGCAGTGACTCTGAAGGTAATTCAACGGCGGTCACTTCTGGTTGGGTATCTGCCACAGACTTCGGCTCACAGAGTATCTCGCTCGTGCGTTCGACCGAATACACAATGACGGTCTCCGGTCCCGGCGGCGAGTCGACGTGCCATACCAATGTTACCGTTGAACCGCCTCCGCCTGCGCCAATAGCGCCGACCTGTGCACTTACTGCAAGTCCGACGTCTATTCAGAGCGGCGGTTCCTCGACGCTCTCTTGGAGCACCAAGGATGCGACATCGTTCTCAATCGACCACGACATCGGTTTTGTGACGCCTGTGGATGCGGGGACGAGATCGGTATCTCCGATAAACACAACGATATATACAGGCACCGCGACCGGTTCCGGCGGTTCGGTAACCTGCACCGCGACCGTCACGGTCACCGAGACACCTCCGGTTACGAATGCGCCTGTCTGTACGCTTGTGGCGAATCCTCCCGGTATACAAAGTGGTAATTCTTCAACGCTGTCGTGGAACACTACCAATGCGTCCTCATTCTCGATTGATCAAAATATTGGTTCCGTGACGCCGATCGTCAGCGGAGCAATCTCGGTATCTCCAACCGCGACGACGAAGTACACTGGTACCGTGACTGGCAGTGGCGGCACCGCGCATTGCGAAGCGACCGTCACGGTCACCGAGACACCACCGGTGACGAATGCTCCTGTCTGTACGCTTGTTGCGAATCCGCCCTCTATTCAAAATGGCGGTTCCTCGGAACTCTCGTGGACTACCACTCATGCCACATCCTTCTCGATTGGTGTGTACACTAGTGCCTACGACTACACCGGTGAAGGTGTTGTTGATGTTGCCGACATAAATCTTCTTACGCAGGTAGGCCTGGGTAATGTCTCCTGCCCCGCGAGCAAAACCTGCGACATTAACAACGACGGCAGTACTAACATCGCCGATATTCTCACATTGGTTAAGATCGTCAGAGAGAACATCGGTTCTGTGACTCCCGTGAATGCCGGCTCAAGAACTGTGACACCAACCGCGACGACGAAGTACACTGGTACCGTGACTGGCAGTGGCGGCACCGCGCATTGCGAAGCGACCGTCACGGTCACCGAGACACCACCGGTGACGAATGCTCCTGTCTGTACGCTTGTTGCGAATCCGCCCTCTATTCAAAATGGCGGTTCCTCGGAACTCTCGTGGACTACCACTCATGCCACATCCTTCTCGATTGGTGTGTACACTAGTGCCTACGACTACACCGGTGAAGGTGTTGTTGATGTTGCCGACATAAATCTTCTTACGCAGGTAGGCCTGGGTAATGTCTCCTGCCCCGCGAGCAAAACCTGCGACATTAACAACGACGGCAGTACTAACATCGCCGATATTCTCACATTGGTTAAGATCGTCAGAGAGAACATCGGTTCTGTGACTCCCGTGAATGCCGGCTCAAGAACTGTGACACCAACCGCGACGACGAAGTACACTGGTACCGTGACTGGCAGTGGCGGCACCGCGCATTGCGAAGCGACCGTCACGGTCACCGAGACACCACCGGTGACGAATGCTCCTGTCTGTACGCTCACCGCGGAACCAGCGTCACTCGACTCGGGTGAGCATTCCACGCTTACCTGGGCAACTACGAATGCTTCTGCATTCAGAATTGATCAGGGGATAGGTTCTCTCACGCCAGTCGCGGGCGGTGCGACAACGACTCGGGCAATTACCGACGGGACGACCTTTACCGGTACGGCTACGGGAACGTCAGGTCAGACTATTACGTGTACGGCAAGCGTGAGCGTTAACAGCAGTGGGGGCGGAGGCGGCGGAGGCGGCGGAAGCCGCAATCCAAGAGTTTTGCTGAGCGCGATTCCGCGCGTATCGCCGGGACCACTCGCGAATCTGTATCTCTCACAAATTCCTTACACCGGTCTCGACCTCGGACCTGCCGAGACTATCGTCTACTGGGTCGCACTCATCGCATGGTCACTCGCGCTCGCATATCTTGTGCTCTTCGGCGCAGTTCCATTCGCTGGTCGCTATGCGCGCGGGTTTGGCGACCGTGTGTCGTTCGCACTCAATGAGCGCGAGCGCCAGTTTCGGGACGGGTATACGGCACCGGCCAAACCGATGAAGCAGAGCGTTCAGGCAATGCCCGTCGCAACGCACGGCGAGCGGAGAACTGAATCGCCGCGAGAGGCACCGCGCGGATACTCATCTTTTGACGGCTTTAGATCGTTTGCCCACAATGATGCACTCTCAGTTGAGGACATTGTGAAAGGTCTTACTCGCGCGCCGCAAGCAAGTCTGCAGCCGATGACCGAACCTATTCGCGATACTGTCGAACCGATATTCGAGATGGTAGAGCCCATTTCTGATTCGGCAGAATCAGAAATGCCGCTTGAGTCTGAGCCGAAAAAAACGGATGAAACGAGTACGACTCCCGCTGACATTCGCGGTTTCACTATGGCGCTTGTCGAGGGCGATCGCACCGCAGTCTTCGCAGGACTACGACAACATATGCGCGGCGGCGGCACCGCAGAAAGCCTTCTTTCCGCCACGGCCTGTCTTCTCGACGACGTCTATCGCGCGCGTGTCGAAGGTACGTCCTGTGATCCCGACATTGCTCGCCTGACAGCACGTCTCGCAACGCCGACTCTCGAGAAACTCGTCATGTCGCTCACGACTGCTATTGATTCGAGCTATTCGACCGATGTCACGGGCGCCAAACTCGCCCTTACCCGCGCACTCTCTACGCTCGGAGCTTAAATAACTTCTGGGATCAGAGCAGCTTCAGATCCTCAACCGCGATTGAAGTCTCGCCGTTCCTGACGGAGACCTTGCCCTTAACGAGGAAGCACGCACCGGGCGCGATCGCAAGCGAATGTTCCTTGAATAATTTCGGGAAGACGACTGCTTCCATCGAGTCCGTTTTGTCTTCGAGCGTGACAAATGCCATCTTCTCGCCGGTCTTGGTGAGAATGCTCCGTATCACAGTGACGAGAACAGGGAGGAAGACTAGCGTGCCTTGATGCGGCTCCTCCTTAATTTTTGCGAGGGAGATTTTCGCTTTCGCGGCAAGCGCTGTGTGAGCATCGAGCGGATGGCCGCTCACATAGATGCCGAGGAGTTCCTTTTCCCACGATAACTTATCGAGCAGTGAGATGGCTTTCCCGGCCGGGAGGGCGAGCTCCTGCGGCCCCACGAGTGCGCCGAAGAGAGAGTCTTGCGGCACGAGCGCCGTCATTTCGCGATGGAACGTGAGTAGAGTATCAATATTCTCGAGCAGGGTACCGCGCATACCATCGGGACTGAGCGAATCGAGTGCTCCGCATTTAATGAGTGATTCGAGCGATTTTCGATTGAGATTTCTCGACCCGATACGAGAGAGGAAGTCCGACAACGTTTTAAAAGGTCCATGAGTCGTCCGTTCGTCGATAATCGCGGCCGAGATACCGTCGCCGAAGTTCTTGATGGATGACAAACCGAATCGAATTGCGGTTCCATTTGAGATGATCGTAAAGGCCGTTCCGCTCTCGTTCACGTCTGGCGGGAGGATCGGAATACCCATGCGCTTCGCCTCTGCGACGAAGACCGCAATCTGCTCAGTATCGCCCGAGTCTGCGGTGAGAAGAGCCGCACAATATTCGACTGGGTAATTTGCTTTCATGTACGCGGTTTGGTAGGCGACCTTGCCATAGCTCGCCGCATGCGCTTTGTTGAATCCGTATGCAGCGAATGGTTCGATAAGTAGCCACAGCGTTTGTGCATTTTGTGGCGAAAGCTTCCCATATTCAATAAACCCTTTCAGCAGCTTTTCCTTTTCGGCCTGCATGACTTTAGGGATTTTTTTGCCCATTGCCTTGCGCAATGCGTCGGCCTCGAGCCAGGAGTAGCCGCCGAGTTTGATTGCAGTGAGGAGCACGTCGTCTTGGTAGACAAGGAGGCCATAAGAGAAATCGAGATAATCCTTCATGCGCGGATCGACGAATCGGATGAGTTTCGGATTATGTTTGCGTTCGATGTACTGCGGAATTGTTTCCATCGGTCCCGGTCGGTAGAGCGCAACCATAGCGTTGATGTCATGGATGGTTGTCGGCCGCAGCTCTTTGAGCCAGCGTGTCATACCTGAACCGTTTAATTGGAATGTTCCCTCCGTTTCGCCACGCGCGAGCATCCGGTACGTCTTCTCGTCATCAATAGGGACATTCTCGATATCGACGATGATATTTCTCGTCTCCTTCACGAGCGCGACCACGTGCGCGAGAATCGCGAGATTCTTGATGCCGAGAAAGTCGAATTTGAGAAGTCCCACGCCGCCGTATTCGTCGGTGATCGAGTACATATCGTACTGCGTGATGAGTTTGCCGGTACCCTTCGGATCGGGCTGGATAGGGGTCCACTCGACGAGCGGCGTCGGCGCGACCACGACGCCGGCGGCGTGAACGCCAACGTGCCGCACGCAGCCCTCGATACGCTTCGCCAGGTCGAGGATCTCGCGCGATTCGTCGTCTTCGTCATAGAGCGTCTTCAGATCCGGCTCGAGCTCGAGTGCGCGATCGATGGTCATCGGAAATCCTTGAGAACCGATCGGGATAAGCTTCGCGATGCGATCGCCAGTGCTATACGAGTGACCGAGTGCGCGCGTGACATCGCGTACGGCCGCGCGCGCCATCATAGTGCCAAAGGTGCCGATCTGCGCGACGTGATCCTCACCGTACTTTCGCTTCGCATAGGCGATCATATCGTCACGGCGGTTATCGGCCATGTCCATATCGATATCAGGCGCCTTCGGACGTTCAGGATTCAAGAACCGCTCGAAGGGAAGCTTATAGAACAGGGGATTGACGTTGGTGATGCCGACGAGGTAGGCGACGAGCGAGCCGGCGGCCGAGCCGCGCGTGGTGGTGAGAATACCGGTGCTCTTCGCGAAGCGCAGGAGGTCAGCGACGATGAGGTAGTACACGGCGAAGCCTTTGTTGATGATGATGTTCAATTCATATTCGATGCGGTCGGTAACCTCTTTTGTTTCCTCCAGATTCTTGGTCGCTATGCCGGCGTAGGATTTCGCGCGCAATTCTTCATCATGCGTTTTAAATCCGGCGGAGACCGGAACGGCAGGGAATGTCCATTTGCCGAGATCGAAGGAAAGGTTGCATCGGTCGGCGATCTTCCGCGTGTTATCGACGGCTTCGGGAATATCCTTAAAGAGTGCAAGCGCACGCTTCTCATTTATGAACGAGAAATCCTCGTCCTCATTTCTTCCGTGCCCGCCTTGTTGTATGCGACGCATGATCTCGGTCGCTTCGCGGTCGCCCTGCTCGAGGTAGTAGACGTCATGCTGGCCAACAAGCGGAGTGCAGCTCGTTTCTGAGAGGGCAATGATCTTCTGCACCAGCGCCCCGTGGCCGACGACGCGCGGGTGATGGGTTATTTCGAGAAAAAGATTGTCAGGGCCCAAGATGTTTTTGAATTCTGCGAGCGCCGCGGCGGCACCATCCTCATCACCCGCCCGCAGCAGTTGTGCGATGTCTCCCGCGAACGATGGAAGAATGGCGATAAGGCCGCCGCGGCGCTCGCGGAGCAATTCTTTATCAATGCGTGGGCGGTCGAAGAATCCTTCGGTCCACGACTTGGTCACGAGATAAAGCAGATTCTTATAGCCCTCATTATTCTCCGCGAGAAGGACGATGCGGGATCGCTTCGCGTCGAGATTACGATCCTTGTCGTGTCGCGAGCGTGGTGCAAGGTAGGCATCAACGCCGAGAATCGGCTTCACACCCTCCTTCTTCGCCGCTTTGTAGAACTCGATTGCACCGTGCATATTGCCCGTGTCGGTGAGCGCGAGCGCGTCCATGCCCTCCTTCTTCGCCTTCTCAACCAGCTCTTCCACTTTCGGCAACGCCTGGAGAAAGCTATAGTGGCTGTGTGTGTGGAGGTGGATAAAGCGGCTTGCCATATGGAACAGTATACCCGAGGGTATACTTCCTGTATGAGATTCATACTAGGAGTGGACGAGGCGGGGCGGGGGCCCTTAGCGGGGCCGGTGGCGGTGGGGGTGGTGGCGGTACCGGAGGGATTCGATGTGGCGATAGAGTTTCCGGGCGTGAAGGATTCAAAGAAACTGAGTGAGAAAAAGCGCGAAAAGATTTTTGGAATGCTTGAATCGCGCGTCGCCGGAGGCGACGCGCGATTTGTGGTCGAGTTCTCGAGCGCGGCTATTATTGATGAGCGGGGAATCAGTCATGCAGTACGCGAGGCACTCAACCGCGGCGTGAATGCGCTCGCGCCGGATGCAGCTCTCGTCGAGATAGTGCTCGACGGATCACTCAAAGCTCCGCCAGAATATAAACAAAAGACGATCATCAACGGGGACGATTTAGTACCGATCATTTCTCTCGCCTCGATTGCCGCGAAGGTAACGAGGGATCGGCTTATGACCAAACTTGCGAAGCAGTATCCGGCCTATGGTCTCGAGAAACACAAAGGCTATGGTACGCGTGCACATTATGAAGCACTCAAACTCCATGGCCCCTCAGCTATTCACCGGCGTTCTTTTTTGCACATTGAGAGTTCACGTAATTAGTGGTATAAATCTTAGCGGACGGTTGAAACAAGGTGTTTCAAAACGGGGGTCTCGGGGTGACTCGAGCGCAACGCAACGGAGGTTGTTGGAATGCAGCAGCAGGGGGCCGCAGCAGAAATTCCGTTTGTGGCGAAATATCGGCCGGAGCTCGCACTGGCTGGGTATCCGCTCTGTGCAGTTTGTACGGGAGCAGGCGCACACGTAGAGACAAAGCCGTATGACGTGCTCTACTGTTGGGTGCAGGGAAAGTACGTGAGTTCTCACGTCTCTCAGTGTTGCAATCAGCAGAGACGCGTCAGTGGCCGATAGACAGTAGCCGCCAGGTGGGGGTCGTAGCGAACGCGCTACGACCCCTTTTTGTATTTATCCTACGCATGTGCTAGAGTGCCACGCATGTCAGTACGCATGCGTCATACCCGAGGTCACACTGGCAACCGCCGGTCGCACCACGCGCTCTCGGCGACGAAATCCGTCGTTGATAAGGAAAGCGGGAATCTCCGCCTCCCACATCGTGTCGACGAGTCGACCGGCATGTATCGCGGCAAGCAAATTTTTATAGTTAAAGCAAAAGGTGCGACAGTTTCCAAGAAGGTCACGAAGGCTGAACCGATAGGCGAACACGGTCACGACCACGCACACGAACACGCGAATGCAGAGGCGAAGAGTTCAAAGGGTATCCTTGGGAAAATAGTTGGTATCGGCGGCCGACCGAAGGCGCGTAGCGGCTTCGGTGGAGGCGCGTAGGCACAAGGAAACGTTTTTGCACAATTGACGCTTGTGCAAGCGTTCGATTTGCTATACTAGGCACATAGATCTTTCCATGGCGAATCGTCACTTAGCGCGTTCCGTTGTTCTTCAAACACTTTTCGAGTGGGATACGACACACGCATCAGAGAAGGAAGCATCGGCGATTCTCGCGCGCAATGTCGCTGAGTTCGGTGGTGATGACATCGATCAGCCATTTATACAAAATCTCCTTTCAGGCGTGCTCGCGAAGCGCGAGGATCTTGATTTAGTTATTGCGAAGGCCGCCCCTGACTGGCCACTCGAGCGCATCGCGCCCATCGATCGCAATATCCTGCGCCTCGGACTCTTTGAATTATTGTTCGCCGATCGCGCACAAGTGCCAGCGAAGGTTGCGATCAATGAGGCAATCGAACTCGCCAAGACCTTTGGTGGCGATTCTTCAGGCAGGTTCGTGAATGGTGTCCTCGGTGCCGTCTATAAGGAGCTCGGCGAACCAGGCAAGGACGAACAAGGCAAAAAGAAAGTAAAGCGTGAAGAACTGCCGCTCGAGAAAATGGCGGGAGCTATCGCGTATGCCAAGCACGACGGGCAATACTATCTCGCGCTCGTGCACGACGTGTTCGGTCACTGGACACTCTCGAAAGGACATATCGATAAGGATCCATCGCCCGAGGTCGGGGTGGCGCGTGTGCTGAAAGAAGAGCTCGGTCTCGATGGGAAAATCGAGAGTCAGATCGGCGAGAATGAGTATGTCGCTTCACATCCGGAGAAGGGGAGAGTGTGCAAGCACGTATGGTTCTTCCTCGCGGCATGCGACTTCGAGCCGCTCGTGCTCAAGAAGAGCGGTGGGCTCGACGATGCAAAATGGTTCCGTCTGCAGGACATCATTGATCTCAATTTCTATGATGACATGCTCCCCATCGTGACATCGGCTGTCCAGAAGCTTCTCGATCACGCGAGCGCCACCAAGGCTAGTCAGCCACAGGCCACGAGGATTTAGTCGCCAGTTTGTACATTTTCTCTAAACGCGCTATACCCTAATGGTTACCACTACGTTGCATGCCTGATTTCTCCAGCTTCGCGAGCCGTATCGGTTTGTCTTTCAATAAGCTCGACCTCCTTATCGAGGCGTTCACGCATCGTTCATACCTGAATGAACATCGAGACTATGCAGGGAATCATAATGAACGTCTCGAGTTCCTCGGAGACGCGGTGCTGGAGCTCGCCGTTACCGATTTCCTTTTCAAGAAATTTCCCACCAAGCCCGAAGGGGAATTGACGAATTTTCGTGCTGCGCTTGTGAATACCGTCTCGCTCGCCGGGAGTGCGCAGAAGCTCGGGGTCAATGATTTTTTATTGCTGTCAAAGGGTGAAGCGCGCGATACTGGCCGCGCACGCGACGTGATACTCGCAGACACCTTTGAAGCGATTATTGGTGCAATCTATCTTGACTTGGGCTACGAGAGCGCAGAGAAATTTATTGCCGCGAATCTGTACGGAAAAATCGATGACGTCATCGCGAAGCGTGCGTACCAAGACGCTAAGAGCCATTTCCAGGAACTCGCTCAGGAGAAGCGTGGGGTGACACCGAATTATAAAACACTCGGCGAAGTCGGCCCCGATCACGACAAGCGCTTCACTATTGGTGTCTTTATCGGCTCCGAAGAAATCGCCCACGGCGAAGGGCAGAGTAAGCAGGAGGCAGAACAGGCCGCCGCTCAGGCCGGTTTGGCATCGATGCACTGGGAGTAACTTGGCGGCGAAACCCCCAAGTGGGTAGCGGTGCTAAATCATTTCGTTTATTACAAAACCGGGCGCGGCATCCTCGAAGGATGTCGCGCCCGTGATCTTTTGCAGGGGACACATTATGGAACCGGAGAACACTCGTGGCGATTGGGTCGTTGCTCTGAAACCGGCCCGAGTGACTCGAAACGTGCAGGGCTCTTTTGACGAGCATTCGTTTCGGGAGTTGTGAAGATTAACCACGTTGCCCCCGCGACAGCAGCCAGGAAGAAAACGGGAGCCAGTCGCGGGCGCTTCCTATTCGATTCAAGACGCATACTTACCCTCCTTCTGAATACTCTTTTAGCACAGTTTTGTTTGATACAATAGAGAGCAATGTTGAAGCGACTGGAGATCGTCGGGTTTAAATCTTTTGTACGGAAGACCGTACTTGATTTCTCATCGGCCACGACGGCGATTGTGGGGCCGAACGGGTCGGGCAAGAGTAATGTTGCCGAGGCCTTCCGATTTGCGCTCGGCGAGCAGTCGATGAAGAGCATGCGCGGCAAACGCGCTGAAGATCTTATTTTCAACGGGTCGCATTCCGTGCCTCGTTCGAATCGCGCTGCGGTCGCGATTGTTTTTGATAATCCAATCCGCCGGCTGGCGGATGGCGGAACGGATGGGAAGCGCACGTTCAATATCGATTTTGATGAAGTGGTGATTGAGCGTGTAGTACACCGTGATGGGACGAGCGAGTACTCGATCAATGGGTCGAAGGTCCGCTTGCGCGATATCGAAGAACTGCTGGCGGGTGCCAACATCGGCGAGACGAGCCACCACATCATCTCGCAGGGTGAAGCTGATAGGATTCTTCTGGCGAATGCGCGCGAGCGACGTACGATGCTCGAAGACGCGCTCGGGCTCAAGGTCTATGAATTCAAAAAGACTGAAGCACAACGGAAGCTTGAGAAGACTGAAGTGAACATCGCACAGGTGAATTCACTTCGACGCGAACTCGCGCCGCATCTGCGTTTCCTCGAGCGACAAGTTGAGAAGCTTGAACGCGCCGACAGTTTACGGAAGAAACTTATAACGCTCGCGCAGATGTACTTCTCGATCGAGGACACGCGCATAGCGGAAGAGAAGGTGAAGGTCGCCGAAGAGAAACGTTTGGCCACGGGACGGCTCGCCGCCGCAAGTGCCGAGCTCTCGGCGATTGAGGAGCGTGCCACGACCGATGCGGAGGGCGCTAAGCGTCTCGAGGTAGTGCGTAAGGCAGAGGCGACGGCGGATCGCCTATCGAGCGAGCGGGGCGCGCTCGCACGCGAGCTCGGGAGAATCGAGGGAGCGTTGGCGGCGGCGAAGGAGCGCAGCACGAAGATCGGCACCGATCCCTATGCGCGCATCTCTCGAGAAGAGCTCGTCGCGCTCGCTGAAGAAGCAGAACGGCAAGTCCGGCAGACGAGTACATCGGACGCCATTTTGTCAGCGCTGAAGTCGTTACATACGACGATAAAAGCATTCGTCGACAGGTTTATCGTCGGCGATGATCGGCTCACCGATGAGGAGCAGTCGGTGTATGCGCTCGAAGAAGAGCAGAAGAAATTAGGAGAAAAAGAAACTATGCTCTCCAAGAATCTTGAAGAAGCGAAACTTGCGCTCCTGCGTGCGAGGGAAGAACTTACGGCATACGACGAGACGGGTAGGGAGTTGCGTCGGCACATTCTCGAATTTGCCCAGACGAAAGCGCATGAAGAAAGTGAGGTAACGCACGCGGATGCGCGCGAGCGCGAATTGAAACTGTTGACGGGGCGGCTAGATACCGATAAGGCGGAAGTGGTAGCGCTCGTCGGTACTCAAGGGATCTCGTACGAACCGCGTGGGTCGATATCTGAGGACGAGCATAGCGGCCAGGAAGATCGCGCGCGGCAACTTGAGCGAATCAAGATTCGCCTCGAAGAAGCTGGCGGTGCGGGCGAAGAGATCCGTCACGAGCACAAAGAGGTGTCGGAGCGTGAGACATTTCTCGCGCGGGAGCTCGACGACCTCGCGAAATCGGCCGAGAGCTTGGGTGCACTCATTCAAGATTTGGATACTGAACTCGCTAAACATTTCACTGAGGGTCTCTCGAAAGTAAATGAATCATTTAACGAATATTTCGCGCTTATGTTCGGCGGTGGCAATGCACGTTTGACTTTGGAAGAGCCCGAAGTTGAGGAATTGGACGAATCTGAAGAGTTGGAAGAATCAAGCGACCCCTTCTCCGCCAATGCTACGAAGGGTAAGGCCGGCATTGAAATCTCAGTGAATCTTCCTCGGAAGAAGGTGCGCTCCCTGATGCAGCTCTCGGGCGGCGAGCGAGCGCTTACCAGCATTGCGCTCATCTTTGCCATGAGTCAGGTGAACCCACCACCGTTCCTCATCCTCGACGAGACCGATGCTTCGCTCGATGAAGCGAACAGCCGTCGCTACGGCGACATGATCGGAAACCTCGCGAAGAAGTCGCAGCTTATCGTGATCACGCACAATCGCGAGACTATGAGCCGCGCCGGGATCCTCTATGGCGTCACTATGGGTGGGGATGGCGTCTCAAAACTCCTAAGTGTAAAGTTCGACGAAGCGGTCGCTGTTGCGAAGTAACTTAAACGGTCGCTCTGAAGTTAATTAATATGAACATCACAATGTTCAACGGATGACACGCTTAAGTCTAATTATTAGTGGGTTAGCATTTATCGTAGGTCTCGCGATGTTTTGGGGATTAGCTACGCCGATATCGGAGCATCGCTGCCTATATAGCGGATCTTCATTTTTTGAGGAAGGCGGATGTGCAAAAATGGAATTGTCGATTTGGCCGCATGGCACGCTCTGTACCTACACGTTGCGTAATGGAACAATCCGATCAGAAATTAAAACAATTAGTTCCATACAATGGTTGATGCTCATATTCGTAACCTGCGCTACAGGGGGACTATCTTGGGTAATTCAGAAAATGATTATGCTCATAAGAAAACTGCAAAAGTAAAGTTGGACCTCCGGTGTTCTAATTTTATGCAGGAATAAAATCCATTTCTTTTTCAGTGATGCAAGCAACAGTAAGTCTGACCTCGATAGGATTGTCCAGCTCATGAATTATGCACAAGTTAGGACATCGGATGTCCTAACTTTAGCTATAATGACGCAATGGAATTCTGGCACCTTATTGGGCGTGGGGTGGAGAAACGAGATATCGTTACAGACAAGCACGACCGTCTCCGCTTCATTCACAACCTGTATGCCTTAAATGATCGCAACACGACGCCGAATTACATTCTGAATGAGCGGCGCGAAGATCATGCTCGTGAACAACTCGTCGATATCCATTCGTATTGCTTAATGAAGAATCACTATCATCTGCTCGTTACAGAACGTATCGAGAATGGGATTTCTCTGTTTATGCAAAAGATTAATATGGGCTATACAAAATATTTCAATAATCGGCATAAACGCTCGGGTGCTCTCTGGCAGGGTAAATATCGCAAGGTGCAAATAAAACGTGATGCGCATTTTCTCTATATTCCATTTTATATACATCTCAATCCTCTCGATTATGTGCATCCAGAATGGCGCGCGGGCGAGGTTAGAAATACTAAAAAGGCTCTCGAAGCATTACTCGACTATCGCTGGAGCAGTCATCTCGATTATTTGGGCGTGCGAAATTTCCCGTCAATTATTAGGACCGATGTGCTTAATCCAATGCTCGGGACGCGGTCAGAGTATGAGCGGACAATCGTTGAAGTTATTCATGACCCAAGCCTTGCTCAAGAAAGCGACTATCTGGAATACAAAAGTTAGGACATCCGATGTCCTAACTTTCCCGGTGGTTGTTTTACTTGTAGTACGCTATATAGTATGGACTGGATAGAAATATTGATGTGTCGCCTAACTTAGGCGGGAACAAAATCCAATTCTTTTTCGGGGATGCGGGCGGCCATCAATTTGACGCGGATAGGATCGCCAAGTTGGAAGGCTTTGTGCGTGCGGCGGCCGACGAGGCGGTAATGCTTTTCGTCAAATTCAAAATAGTCATCACCGACATTACGGATCATGATCATCCCGTCAGCGTGGGTTGTTTGCTCCTCGACATAGAGACCGCGCTCGGTCACACCCGAGATAACGGCGTCAAAGGTCTCGCCAATTTTTGTCGAGAGAAATTCTACCTGCTTCATCTTGACTGAGTCGCGCTCGGCGTCGGATGCCGCCACCTCGCGCTCTGATGCGTGCAGTGCGAGTTTGTCGAACTCCTGCATTTCTGTAGGTGTGATCAGGTCGCCGCCGGCGTGCGCTTTGATGAGGCGATGGATGATGAGGTCAGGGTAGCGCCGGATCGGGGAAGTGAAATGAGTATAAAAATCAAAGGCGAGACCGAAATGACCGATGTTCTGTGTCGCGTACACTGCCTTACTCATCGAGCGAAGCGTAGCTGTCTTTACGAGGTACTCTTCAGGTTTGCCTTTCACCGCATCGAGCAGTTTATTTAATTCAGCGCCCGAGACTTTTCCAGCTTTTGTCTTAAGTTGATAACCCATAATCCTAAGAAGGTTCGCTAGATTCTCGATCCGGTCGGCGTCTGGCTCATCGTGGATGCGGTAAAGCGAAGCGAAGTGAGGGCCGCCATTACTCGTGAGATCTGAGAGATGCTTCGCCACGGCCTCGTTCGCGAGAAGCATGAAGTCCTCGATCATGAGATTAGTCGCTTTGCGCTCCTTCAAGCGAATCGCGATCGGCTTACCGGTTTGGTCGAGCTCGACCTTAACTTCGACGGTGTCGAATTCGATCGCACCCTTCGCCTGACGACGGGTGCGAATCTTCTTCGATAGATCGAGCATGAGCGCGAGCTCTTCATGCAGCGTCCCTTCGCCGTTATCGAGGACATCCTGAGCTTCTTCATAGACAAAGCGCTTCGCAGAGTGAATCACAGTCTCGCCAAACCACGTGTCCACAATGTTGGCGTCTTTGTCGAGTGTAAAAACTGCAGAGACGGAGAGGCGATCCTCACCCTGCTTTAGTGAACAGAGGTCATTTGAAAGAATCTCAGGGAGCATCGGCACCGTGCGGTCGACGAGGTACACACTTGTTGCTCGGGCATAGGCCTCTTTGTCGAGGTTTGTGCTTGGCTTCACGAAGAATGAGACGTCGGCGATATGCACGCCAATTTCGCTATTCCCATCGTCGAGCTTTCGCACCGAGAGTGCATCGTCAAAATCTTTTGCATCAAAAGGGTCGATGGTGCAGGTCGGGATAGCGCGGAAATCTCTACGCGTTCCTTTGGCAACTTCTTCTTTGATTTGGGTTCGGCCATTCAACTCGAGGTCGTGTGCGTCACTCATCACACCGGGAGGGAAGTCACTCGAGAATCCTTGGCCGAGGACAAGCGCGCGCATCTCGGTCTCATGCACGCCAGCCTCGCCGATCTTCTCGGTGACGACACCCCATGGGTAGGCAATATCGTCGTCCCAACCCTTCATTTCAACGAGGACTTTATAGCCTAGAGGAGCATCTTGGGCATCTCTCACTTCGAGTGGCACATGCATCCGCTTGTAGTCAGGCTGGAGGAGAATGATTCCGGGCCGTTCCTCAGATGGGACGAGTGTACCGACGAAGGACTCGCGGGCGCGCGAGACGATCTCGACTACTGTGCCAGCCTCTCGCGGCGGCATTTTTCCCATTGGGTCGCGATATGTTCCCGCGGGGGTCACCTTTACGATATCGCCCGAGAGGGCATGGTTTGTTGATTCAGGCGGTATAAGGAGATCCTCTTTATCTTCGCCAATCGAAAAAAAGCCGAAACCCTTGCGGGTCATCGCTATCGGGCCTTCATAGAGTTCAGAACCAGCCATTTAGCTCTACTCTAGCAATATCTGCGTCCTTCTGCTATAGTCGCACTCATGTTGATGATTCGATTTCAGCGCATCGGCCGGACCAATGATCCGGCATTTCGCATTGCCGTTTTGGAAAAGGAGCGTGCTGCTAAGACCGGCAATATAGTCGAACAGCTTGGCACGTATAATCCTCGCAGTAAGGCGCTCACTTTGAACGAGGCAAAAGTGAAGGAATGGATCGCTAAGGGTGCTCAACCGACTGATTCTATTCGCAATCTCTTGATTAATAAAGGCGTACTCACCGGTAAAAAGGTGAATGTCCTTCCGAAGAAAACGCCGCAAGTAGATGAGGAGGCGGTTGCGGCAGCGGCTGAAGCAGAAAAGAAAACTGCCGCAGAGGCCGAGGCAGTAAAGACCGAAAGCGAAACTGCACTAGCGGCTCCCGCAGCAGATGAGGTATCTCCCATGCCGACTGAGGCAGAGGTAGTGGCAGAAGCAGAGCCAGCAGCCGAAGAAGCCCCAGCGGAAACGCCAGCCGAAGAAGTTCCTGTCGAGGGAACTCCGGCTACAGAAGAAACTCCTGCCACCTAACCTGCCGCCTTTGGCGGAATAGCTAACATATCCCTATGGAACCAGACCAAACATTTCTCGAATACGCAGTTAAAGCGCTTGTCGATCATCCGGAATCTGTAGAAACAACGCGCACCATTGATCAAATGGGAGTACTCCTCACTCTCACCGTGCACCCCGATGACATGGGTAAGATTATCGGCAAGAGCGGCAAGACCGCCGAGGCATTGCGCATTCTGCTTCGCGTGGTTGGTATGAAAGGGAATGCACGGGTAAATCTAAAAATCAATGAGCCCGTCGGTGGCAAACGCGATACCGAATCAAAAACCGTCGACCAAGTTGTTGAGGAGTTGTAAAAGTGAAATTTCATCTCATCACACTGTTTCCAGAAGCCTGCGATGCTTATTTAAATGCATCGATCATCGGGCGCGCGCGGAAAGAGAAGAAGATGGTAGTGAAGTATCAGAACCCACGCGATTTTGTCGACAACAAATGGGGCAAGGTGGACGAGCGCCCGTATGGCGGGGGGCCAGGGATGGTGATGTCAGCGCTGCCTATAGTTAAGGCTGTTCAGGCAGCCTTGGGCAAAACCGTAAGGCAACGCCTTACGGTCATTGTTTGGTTCAGCCCAAGCGGGAAGCAGTTCACGAATAAAGATGCCGACAAACTCACTAAGTATGATGATGTAGTGCTCGTCTGCGGTCGCTATGAAGGCATTGATGAACGCGCGAAGAAGATTCTAAAAACACTTGCAACCGTAAAGGAATTTGCAGTTGGCGAGGCTGTATACACCGGCGGCGAGATACCTGCACTCGCGATCGTGGATGCAGTCACGCGCCGTCTCCCGGGCGTGCTCGGCAAGGATGCGTCCGTCGAGGAGCGTCGCATCGCCTCCTCGGCGGTCTACACCCGCCCCGAAACCATTTCATACAAAAAGAAGAATTATCGGGTCCCGAAAGTTCTTCAAACCGGCCATCACGCAAACATTGACAACTGGCGTAGCAAGAAATAAATTATAGCTATCGGGTGGTGTAGGCTTTCGGGCCGAACAACGAGGCGTTTGCGGCACGCCTACAAAGAAGCTTAGGCTTCCAGAGACCCCCGGCCCGGGCGACCTGAACAACAGGCCGCCTTTCTCTTTATCCCCACACCCACTTGCACAAAAATACGGGGGCTGATACATTAGAAATTGAGATACGGGTGAGTAGCGGAGGGCGGGGCGCCAGATTCATACGGGCACAGAAGAAACGCAAAGCGAGAGCGCGCTTTTGTTTGTGTGCTTCTGTTTGTATACGTTCAAACTTCTATTAATTCACCCCAATCACATGCGTAAGAACCTCCCCCAGAAGACCTTCGGTGCATATCGAGCGCCGCACGTGCCGTTCCCAGATCTCGTCGGGCACCAGCGTGGGTCATTCGACTGGCTTCTCACGAACGGCCTCACCGAGCTCTTTAAGGAATTTTCACCGATCGCCGACTATTCGGGGAAGAAGTTTGAACTGCAGTTTGAAAGTTTTGAAATAGGCGAACCGAAGTATGACGAGGAATTTGCACGTGAGAACATGCGCACTTACGAGGCGCCAATCAAGGCGACTGTGAAGCTCGTCAACAAGACATTGGGATCCGAGAAGTCGCAGGAACTTTTTCTCGCGGACATGCCTATTATGACGCCGCATGGTTCGTTCATCGTCTCTGGCGTGGAGCGTGCTATCGTCCCGCAACTCGCACGCTCGTTTGGCGCGTTCTTCGTCTCTGAACTCATTCGGGGGAAACCTTTTTTCGGTGCGAAGATTATTCCACTGCGCGGTGTCTGGATAGAGATAGATTCAGAAGCGGACGGCGCGATCTTCGTGAAGATTGACCGGAAGCGCAAGTTCCCGATCACGGAGCTCCTCACGGTTTTTGGCGGCGGAGTAGGGAAGGAAACGTTGAAGCATTTTGTGAATGAGCCACTCGCGCTCGCGGCGATGCAGGCGACACTCGAGCACAATGAGGCCACCTCAGTCGAGGAGGCCTATATCGAGATCCATCGCCGCATGCGGGACGGAGACCTCGTCACGTCTGAGAACGCGAAGAACTTCGTACAGTCGCTCTTCGGGGCAGAGCGCTACGATCTCGGGAAAGTGGGTCGCCACCGCTTGAATGCGCGTTTCGGCCTCCCGGTAACCGAGAAGACGCTCGATAAGCGCACACTCACGCTTGCGGATTTCGTGCGAATCATTTCAGAAATTACAAAGTTGAATACTGATCCGAACGCACGCCCGGACGATATCGATCATCTCGGTTTTCGCCGCGTCCGTTTTGTCGGCGAACTATTGCAGGCGCGCATGCGTGTCGGCATGAGTCGCATGAAACGCAATATTCAGGACCGCATGTCGACCATCGAGAGCGAGACGACTCTACCGCTCGCACTTGTGAACCCTCGTCCGTTCCAGGCATCGGTGCATGAGTTCTTCACGGCGAACCAGCTCTCGCAATTTATGGATCAACAGAACATTCTCGCAGAGCTCGAGAACATGCGCACCCTCTCCGCGCTCGGTCCCGGCGGGCTCACCCGCGAGCGAGCAGGCTTCGAAGTGCGCGACGTGCATCCTTCGCACTACGGCCGCCTTTGTCCAATCCACACTCCTGAAGGTCAGAACATTGGTCTTATTCTCCGTCTCGCAACGCATGCACGAACCAATGACTTCGGTGTTATTGAAACGCCGTATGTTCGCGTGCATAAAGGGAAAGTCACTGATGAGATTGTGTATTTGAACGCGCTCGATGAAGAGCTCGAGATGATCGCGCATGGCGCCACGAAGATCGACGAGCATGACCGTATCTCGCTTGAATCGGTCGAGGCCCGTCACAAGGGAGATCCCATTATCGTACCGCGCGACGCGGTGACCTTAATGGACGCTTCCACGTATCAAATGTTCTCCATCGCGACCTCGATGATTCCTTTCGTCGACCACGACGACGCGAACCGCGCGCTCATGGGTTCGAACATGCAAAAGCAGGCGACGCCGGTCCTCATCCCAGAGGCGCCTGTCGTTTCAACAGGTATCGAGACGCATGCTGCGCGCAGCACGGGCCGCCTCGTGCTCGCTCTTGAATCGGGCGATGTCACCTATGTTGATGCGCGCAAGATTATCGTAACCAACAAAGAGGGAAAGAAGCGGGAGTATCGCCTCCAGGGACTCACACAGACCAATCAGAACTCGGCGTTCCTCCAACGGCCGTCTGTCCGCATGGGCGACAAAGTGAAGAAAGGTGATGTGCTTGCGGATAACTCATCGACCGATCAGGGTCAACTCGCGCTCGGCCAGAACGTGCGTGTGGCGTTTATGAGTTGGAACGGGGCGAACTACGAAGACGCCATCATCATTTCCGAACGTCTCGTTGAGGAAGCGAAATTCACCACGGTGCACACTGAAGACTTCGAGTGCGTCGTGCGAGACACGAAGCTTGGCCCGGAGACAACGACACATGACATCCCGAACGTGGGCGAACTGCGATTGAAGAACCTCGACGAAGAGGGCGTTATTCGCATCGGTGCCGAAGTGCGCTCGGGGGATATTCTCGTCGGCAAAGTGACGCCAAAGGGCGAGACGCAGCTCACGCCTGAAGAGCGTCTCTTACGCAGCATTTTCGGCGATAAGGCAAAGGATGTGAAGGACACCTCGCTGCGCATGGAAGGCGGGAAGCGTGGACGCATCATCGGCGTGAGGGTATTTTCGCGTGAGAAAGGCGATCAGCTCGAGAGCGGCATCATCAAGAAAATCGTCATCACTGTCGCGCAAGTACGCAATGTATCCGTCGGCGATAAACTTGCGGGACGTCATGGCAACAAGGGTGTCATCAGCCGCGTACTGCCGGTCGAAGACATGCCGTATGACAAAGACGGCAATCCGGTCGATATTATTCTCACGCCACTCGGCGTGCCGAGCCGTATGAACCTCGGACAAATTCTTGAATTGCACCTCGGACTCGCCGCGAACACACTCGGGTATCAGGCAGTCGTCCCTCCGTTTGCCGGCGCGACCGCTGACGAAATACGCGACGAGCTCGAGACCGCCGGCTTCTCGCGTTCAGGAAAGATGCAGCTCTACGATGGTTGCAGCGGCGAGCCATTCGCGCAGACTATCGCCGTCGGCTACATGTATATCCTCAAGCTCCATCACATGGTGGAGGACAAAATCCACATGCGTTCGATCGGTCCCTACAGTCTCATTACGCAGCAACCTTTGGGCGGCAAGGCGCAGAACGGCGGCCAGCGCTTTGGCGAAATGGAGGTCTGGGCGCTCCTCGGCTATGGCGCTGCATACACGCTGCGCGAGATGCTTACAATCAAGTCGGATGATATCCAGGGTCGTTCAGCGGCCTTCGACGCGATTGTTCGCGGCGAAGCGATATTGCATACCGGCACACCAGCATCATTCTCGGTCCTTACTAATCAGATCCGCGGTCTCGGACTTGACGTCGAACCTCTGAATCTTCCGCCCGCGCCGGAGGAGTGATTGCAATTTATTAAAACCTACCATCTGTAACCTCTTAATTATTTATGGCATTCACTCCCCGAAAACTTCCGCTACGAGACACCTGGAATGGTCTGCGTCTCGCGCTCGCATCGCCGGAACGCATTCTCGCGTGGTCGAGCGGCGAGGTCACCAAGCCGGAGACCATCAATTACCGCACGCAACGCTCCGAGAAACACGGGCTCTTCGACGAAAAGATATTCGGCCCCGAGAAGGACTACGAATGTTACTGCGGCAAGTACAAAGGTATCCGCTATAAAGGGATCGTCTGCGATAAATGCGGTGTCGAGATAACGCGCTCGATCGTGCGTCGTGAGCGCATGGGGCATATCGAGCTCTGTACGCCCGTCGCGCATATCTGGTTCCTCCGCAGTGTGCCGTCGCGCATGGCGCTTATTCTTGGTGCTTCAGCAGCGGACGTTGAGAAAGTCATCTATTTCGCGGGCTATATCATTACTAAAATTGCCGAGGAGGAGAAGAAACGTCTCCTCGCCGAACTGGAGAGCGAATACAAGTCCAAGTACAAATCCATTACTGGCGATAAGGAGCGCGATGCACTGAAGGTGAAGATGACGCTCGCAAAGGCCGAGATCGAAGGCGTCGTCATCGGCAAGGTGCTCGATGAGCTCGAGTATCATCGCTACTCGGTCAAGTACGGAGGCCTCTTCGAAGCGCGTATCGGCGCGGAGGCCATTTATGATATTTTCCGCGCGCTTGATATCAAGGAGCTCGAGAAGACGTTGCTTGCTCGCTATGAAAAGGCAGGTGCCGCAGAGCGCGAAAAGCTCGCGAAGCGTCTCTCGCTCATCGCCGGTCTTATCGCGTCGCATATTCGACCCGAATGGCTCTTCCTCACGCGCATCCCGATCATCCCGCCGGCGCTCCGCCCGATGGTCGCACTCGAAGGCGGCCGCCACGCGACCTCAGACGTGAACGACTTGTATCGCCGCGTCATCAATCGCAATAATCGTCTTAAGAAGCTGCTCGACATCCACGCGCCGGAAGTCATCCTGCGCAATGAGAAACGCATTTTGCAGGAAGCGGTGGATGCGCTCCTCGACAACTCTATTCGCAAGGGCAGCGCCTCGGGAGGTGCGCTCACGGCGGCGCAGCGCCGACCGCTCAAGTCGCTCGCTGACTATCTGAAAGGGAAGCAGGGCTACTTCCGCCAGAACTTGCTCGGTAAGCGTGTCGACTACTCGGGCCGATCGGTGATCGTCGTCGGTCCTGATCTCGAGCTCGACGAATGCGGTCTGCCGAAGCACATGGCGCTCGAGCTCTTCCGTCCGTTCGTCATCGCGGGACTCCTCTCACGCGAACTGGCCTTCAATATCCGCGGTGCAGGACGCCTCATCGAAGACGGCGTGTCTGAAGTGTGGGAAATTCTCGAAGAGGCTATTGCGGGGAAATACGTGCTCCTAAACCGCGCGCCAACGCTTCACCGCCAGGGTATCCAAGCATTCCGCCCGCGGCTCATCGAGGGCGATGCTATCCAGCTGCACCCGCTCGTCTGTAACGCATTCAACGCGGACTTCGATGGCGACCAGATGGCCGTGCATCTTCCGCTCTCAGAAGAAGCGCAGTGGGAAGCAAAGAACGTGATGAGTGCAAATAAAAATATCTTGAAACCGGGCTCGGGCGACATCATCGTGCTTACCGGAAAGCCGCTCGATATTATTCTCGGCGTCTACTGGCTCACCAAGGCGGTGGATGGCGCAAAGGGCGAAGGCGAATATTTCGCCTCACCGAATGCCGCTATTCTCGCGTCCGAATACGGGGCCATCGACCGACGGGCGAAGATCAAGGTGCTGCCGGTAGCGGGGAAGGAGAAGTACGCGGCCTTCGAGGGACATGTCTTCGAGACGACCGTCGGGAAACTGCTCTTCAACACCGTACTCCCGTCTGACTATCCTTTTATCGGCGACACGATTACCAAGAAAGTGCTCGCACGCATCGTGAATGACTGCATCTTTCGCTACGGCATCGATGCCGTCCCGAATATTGTGAACAAGGTCAAGCGATTCGGTTTCGAGTATGCAACGAAATCCGGCGTCTCCTGGGCTATCGACGATGTTGCTGTGCCTAAGGAGAAGCCGCGCATCATCGCAGCGGCCAATGCTAAAGTCGCGAAGATTGAAGAAGATTTCCAGAATGGTCTTCTCGCGCCGGAGGAAAAACGCCGCATGGCGATCGAGATCTGGCAGGGCGCCAAGCAGGAAGTCGAGGAGCAAGTCGCTCTCGAGTTGAATCCAATGGGTTCGGTCGCCGACATGGTGAGAAGTGGTGCTCGCGGCTCGATGGGCAACTTGACACAGATGGCTGGTATGAAAGGTCTCATCCAGAACACCGCTGGAGAAACTATCGAAGTGCCGATCGCGTCCTCCTTCTCTGAAGGCCTTAACCCGATTGAATACTTCATGTCCACACACGGCGCGCGCAAAGGCCTCACCGACACGGCGCTTGGCACCGCGAAGGCCGGATATCTCACGCGCCGTCTCTTCGATGTAGCGCAGGATTCTATCGTGACAGAAAAAGATTGCGGCACGAAGCGTGGCGTGAATATCAATCGTACCAGTTTCTCGGGTATTCAGATCGACTACGCTGAAGTCTTGCGCGGACGCGTGCTCGCAGATGATGTAAAAGATGCCGATGGAACGGTGCTCTTCAAGCGCGGACAATACCTCTCGGCAGGTGATGCTGAGGCGCTTTCTGCCGCAGCGTCGGTGTCATCGGTCGTTGCTCGTTCACCGATGTCGTGCGAGACGAGGTATGGCGTCTGCCAGACGTGTTACGGTATGGACCTCACGACGCAAGAACTTGTCGACTTGGGCGAAGCGGTCGGCACCGTGGCCGCACAAGCGATCGGCGAGCCGGGCACGCAACTCACGATGCGCACCTTCCATGCTGGCGGCGTGGCGTCGATCGGCGGCGATATCACGAGCGGTTTGCCGCGCGTCGAAGAAGTCTTTGAGAAACGCTCACCAAAAAATCCGGCAGTTATCTCGAAATCCGATGGTCTCGTGACCGAGATCAAAGAGGCAGGCCGTGAGAAAGTGGTCGTAGTCGCACCATCAGCCGGACAAGGGAAGAAGGACGGCTCAGTCTACGAATATCTCGCGCCGTATCCACGTGTGCCTTTGGTGAGGGCGGGTGATGCGGTGGTGAAGGGACAGGTCCTTACCGACGGTTCGGCAGATCTCGATGATCTCTTCGAGTATGCGGGACGCTCCGTGGTGCAGGAATATATCATCGCCGAAGCGTCAAAGATCTACGAGCTTCAGGGCGCGTCCGTCTCGCGCAAACACCTCGAAGTGGTGGTGAAGCAGATGTTCTCGCGTGTGAAGATTACAAACACTGGTGACACGGACTACTCAGTCGGCGATGTCGTCGAGGATTGGGAATTTGAAAAGGCGGTGAAGGAAATGGATGTAGCAAACAAGCTGCCGCCGAAGAGCGAAGAGATTGTGCTCGGTATCAAGGAGAGTGCGCTTTCTCGCCGATCCTTCCTCTCGGCCGCCTCGTTCGAACAGACCACGAAGATCCTCATCAATGCCGCGCTCCGTGGCAGTGTGGATCGTCTCCGCGGCCTCAAGGAGAACGTGATTCTCGGACGCTTGATCCCTGCGGGCACAGGATTCTCAGGAAGCAAAAAGTTCGCACACATCGCGAAGCTTCAGGCCGAGCGCCCCGCGCCGATCCCTGCAGAGCGCACGAGCTTCAACATCCGCCCAAGCAGAACGCTCTAACAATTCATTACAAAAAAGATCAACATCGCAGGAGCGGGATACGGTACAGGAGATTAAGAAGCGGTTGACATCTCAGTCCAAACGATTATAATGGCGTTATAATCAATAATCTTTACGAAAATGGCAACATTTCAAAAAGCAATTAAGGTCGGTTCGTCAATTGCTGTTGTGATTCCGAGGCGGTCCCTAAAGGCTCTCGGCATCAGGCATGGGACTCCGCTTGCGCTTGATATTGATGAAAAGCATCGACGGTTTTTAGTGTCGCATCCTGCGCCTATGATCGATACTGAGCTGCTCGACTGGACGAGTCGTTTCATTAAACGATATCGTCCTGCGCTTGAAGCACTTGCAAAAAAATGATTCGGTATCTTACCGCAGAGTCGATTCTCGTTATCCACTCTGAGGTTATCGATGCGACCGGCGGCTCCCATGGCGTCCGTGATCCGCATCTCCTGGCTGCAGCCGCCAACAAGCCGCGCGCTACGTTCGGCGGGCGAGACCTCTACCCCGACCTATTTATAAAGGCGGCAGTCTATCTCGAAGCCGTCGTTAATTATCACGTATTTGTGGATGGAAATAAGAGAACGGGTATTGCCGCGTGCGCGCGGTTTCTCTTTGTAAATGGACATGTATTGACCGCGACGAACAAGGCAGTTGAGACGTTTGTATTGTCTGTGACAACCGATAAGATTGAGGCCGCGGTAATTGCTACCTGGCTCAAGTCACACTCCAGAAACGCTAAGAAGCGATAATGCCACGGTATTCCCGCCGAACGCACGAGCTACAGCTTCCGTCCAAGCCGGACGCTCTAACAATTCATTACAAAAAGTAAACAACGCGGAAACTCGGAGTTATTTGAGGATATCAGATATCCTCAGGAAAAGGGCGAGGGACCCGCTGGCCTCTCGCCCTGCTGTTTCGTTGATAGAGCCCCGGTTACCGGAGAACCACAGCCATGATGACAGAACCCCACGTCATGAGATAGAGGTCATGAACAAGCCACCTCCATCCCAACTGACTAGTGTCAGTCCCAGTCACGGTGTCGAGTGCGATGCCGATGGTCGCACCAACAAGCAGTGCGCCAGAAACGAGCATAAAACGTTTTCTTCTACTCATCATATGTAACCTCCTTTAGGATCTCAACCCCGCAAGCACATTAACATACGGACGGCTGTTGTCAAATGCTTTTGCGGCGCGGTAGACTGGCTGCATGACTGACTCTGTTTCCGAGATTAAAGACCGTCTCTCGATTATCGATATCGTCAGTCCGCACGTGAAGCTCGTGCGGGCAGGGAAGTCGATGATGGGATTGTGCCCCTTTCATAAAGAGAAGACGCCCAGTTTCCACGTGAGCGTGGAGCGCGGGTCGTGGCATTGCTTCGGCTGTGACGAGGGCGGCGACATATTTTCGTTTGTTCAGAAAATTGATGGGGTTGACTTTAAAGGTGCACTGAAGATTCTCGCAGAAAAGGCGGGAGTGCTCCTCGACTTCGCTCGGGGTAAAGCGGGCGACGAGGCGACGTCGAAGAAAGAACGGCTGCGAGAGGTAATGCAACGGGCGGCGAGGTGGTATGAGGGAAATTTTCCCGAGAGTATTGCTAAGGCATATGCAAAGAGTCGCGGACTCGCGGATGATACGCGTACGATCTGGGGTCTTGGCTATGCGCCCGATGCGTGGCGCGCATTGCTTGAAGCAATGACGGCGGAGAATTTCACTATTGAAGAATTGCTCGCTGCAGGATTAATTAAAGAGGCCGATGGGAAAAAGGGCACCTATTATGATCGCTTTCGCAATCGGCTGATGTTCCCGATACGTGATGTTGTCGGGCGTGTCGTCGCCTTTACTGGCAGAGCTTTGTCGGCAGACGAACCAGCGAAATATTTAAATAGTCCTGAGACCGCGCTCTATCATAAGTCTGAAATTCTTTTCGCACTTGATCGAGCGAAGGATGCGATTCGCACGCGGGGATTCACACTCCTTGTCGAGGGTCAGATGGATGTGCTCCACGCGCACCAAGCTGGCTTTGAGAATGCTGTGGCACTCTCTGGTACGGCACTCACGGAGAAGCATGTGGCGCTCATGAAGCGCTACAGCGAGAACTTGATGCTCGTGCTCGACGCCGATACCGCGGGGCTCGCCGCGACGGCGAAGTCGGCGCAACTCGCACTTCGCGAAGGATTGCGAGTCAAGGCGGTACGACTCCCACAAGGAAAAGATCCGGCAGATCTAATTTCTGAAGATCACAATGATTTTTCAGCACGAGTGAAAGCGGCGAAACCCATTGTCGAATTTTTTCTTTCGGTACTTTCTGAAAAAGAAGCTGATCCTCATCGATTGGTGCGCACGGCCGAGACGGTCGTGTTGCCTCTCATCGCCGCGATGAAGAGCCCGATGGAGCGCGAACATTTCTTGCAGGTTGCGGCTCGCTCGCTCGGACTCTCGACCGAAGCGGTTCGCGAAACGCTTTCACATACGAGGCATGAGGTGCGAGGCATGAGGGATGATGGCACGTCTTCTCGCATTTCAAACCTCACACCTCGCACCTCTGCACGTGAGACGCGCGAGCTGCAACTCCTTGGTGCACTCTGCGCTTATCCCGATACCCCCCTTGCCAGACGTATAGAAGCAGAGTACGCTCGAATTACTGGAGTTCAGGTGCCTCCTCTCGAGACCCTCCCCGAGTCTGCCGTATTTGAGGCGGAACAAGCATGCGGCGAGGACCCGTTAGAGACGGCGGCGGACGAACTTCTGCACGCCTTTGAATCAGCGGTTATCCGCGAGGCGTATCAAAAAGCAGTAGAGGATTTACGCAGAGCAGAAGCCGCGGGAGATGCGGCCGCAGTCGCCGGTGCACAAGCGGTGTGTGCGGCGCTATCAGTTCGACTCTCCTTCATCGGAACTTAATTCACATTTTTCTAATACATAGCATTCCATATGGCTTCTCCTAAAAAAAAGAAGAAGGTCGCAAAGACCGTTAAAAAAGCCGTGAAAAAGTCGGCGCTGTCTGCGCGCGCCAAGACGAAGCGCACCAAACAGGTCGTGCGTCATGCAGTGTCTGCCGCCAAGGCAAAAGCCACTTCGCTCAAAGCCGTCTCGGCTGAGCAACTTATCGAGAAGGGCAAGGAGCGCGGGTACGTGACCTATAGTGAAATCCTGAAGTCGTTCCCGCACATCGAGGACGATGTCAATTTCCTTGAATCCCTCTATGAACGTTTCTCTATCGCCGGGGTCGATGTGCTCGAGGGTGGCATGCTAGAAGACAACGCCGACGAATATCTCGCGACGCGCAATATTAAGGATCGTCATTCGACTGGCTATGATTCAATCCAAATTTACTTGCGCGAGATAGGGCAGTATCCGCTCCTCACCGCTGCCGAGGAACGCGAACTCGCGAAGCGCATCGAGAAGAGTGATGCCGAAGCGCGCAACATCCTCGCGAGGAGCAACCTGCGCCTCGTCGTCTCCATCGCGAAGAAGTACGTCGGCCGCAGTGCCGACCTCACACTCCTCGACCTCATCCAAGAAGGGAATCTCGGCCTCTTCCGCGCTGTCGATAAGTTTGATTGGAAGAAAGGGTATAAGTTCTCAACCTATGCAACGTGGTGGATTCGCCAGGCGATTACGCGCGCGCTCGCCGATCAGTCGCGCACCATCCGCATTCCCGTGCACATGGTCGAAACTATCGCGAAATATAAGCAGGTCTCGAGGCGTCTCTCGCAGGCGCTTGGTCGCGATCCGCAACCGGAGGAAATTGCCGTTGAAATGGGTGTGGAGCCGGAGAAGATTTATCAAATCGAGAAGATTAATCAGGACACGCTCTCCTTGGAGAACCCGGTTGGTTCAGACGACGACGAGAAGTCGACTTTGGGCGACTTCATTCCGGATGACAAAATCCCGTCGCCTGTACAGGAGTCCTCAGAGCGCATTCTCGCGGAGCATGTGCGCGCTATCCTAAATGACCTTTCCTCAAAAGAACGCAAAATTCTCGAAATGCGCCACGGGCTGATGGACGGCATTTATCACACGCTCGAAGAAGTGGGTCGCGAATTCGGCGTCACGCGCGAACGCATCCGCCAAATCGAGGCAAAAGCACTCGAAAAAATCCGCCTGCATGATAAAGCTAGACATCTTAAGAGTTACTAGCTTTCTCAGTACTTCTTGTTTTCTAATTCGTGCTTCATAATCAAACAATGTCGTCCACGACAAAGCCAGCCACCTGAAGCCGTATTAGTTTTCACGTACAATAGAGCGGTATGGCTACCGCAAAAAGAAAGCATGGCAAGAGAAAGTCAAAACTTCCAATCGAGCATTGGAGCCATTCGTCATTGATGGCGTTTCTGAGAAATCCCTTAGCGTGGTACAAGCGGTACGTAGAGAAGATTTACGACACGCCGTCTGGACCAGCTGGGATTATTGGGCGCGCCGGCCACATCGCTCTCCAGCATTTCTATAGTGGCGCGGATAAAGAGATGGCTAAACGCCTCGGGCTTGAATACCTGCGTTCGGTTGCGGATTTTGAAATCAATTTCGGCAAGGCGAAGTCGGTAAGAGCGAAGAAAACGAAGCGTGCAGCGATGGAGAAGGATTATTTGCAGGCTGTCGGCTTTTACTTAATGCGGGCTCCGAAGCACAAGGTGTTGGGTGTCGAGATATCGGGAGTCGTATCGGTTGAAGGGCTTGCGCTGCCAATAAAGGCTATTTCGGATTTAGTAGTGGAGTCGCGCGGGGACTCGAGTGCGGTCGACATCGTGGACCACAAATTCGTCGATGCGTTTAGTAAAAGTGGCGCAGGGAAGCCGCTATTTATCCTGCAGGCTATTTTCAACTATTACACCGTGCGCGAGATGTTCGACCGACCGGTTCGGCGGTTCATTGTCTATGAATGCAAGAAGAGGAGGAATGCTGATGGCTCGTCACAGATGCGACGCTATGTGCTTGAGTACGAAAATGTAAAGGAGGAGTTTGAAGTATTTCGCCGACTCGTGAATGACGCCACGAAGGAGCTCTCGAGCCGTCGCGTGTTCCTGCCAAACCCTTCTGACATGTTCGAAGGCGAGGACTCTTTTAATATGTATCGCTTGCGTCTCGTGGAAGAATAGTTATTTGCCGAGAGTTTGATCGATGAGGAGCTTCAGGTCGTCGTAGGAGAACGCTTGGTCAATAACTATCGGTACTTTACCTTGCACGAGAATAAGGGAGTAAGGGGTGCCGATGGCACCGGTATCAAGTGCATTCTGACGATCGGCAGTGATGCGCATGTCGACTCTTGTTGCAGCCTCCGCGAAGCAGGTGGCGAATGCATCTCCCGAAACGCCCGCTCTCGCTGCGAACTCCCAGTAGCGCGAGGGATCAACCGGCTGATTCGCGAAGAGTACATCCGCGAATTTCCAAAATGCATCATTGCCGCTAACCTTCGCGACGCACTCGGCCGCTTCGGCATGTTTCATCGCATTCGCATGAATTTCAGTTAGCGGGAATTCACGAAACACCCACGCGACTTGCCCCTGCGCACCCTCGTTCGCAATGATCTGGTGCAGTACGGCGTGGAAACCTTTGCAATAGTCGCAGTCGAAGTCAGAATATTCGACAATCATCACGGGCGCGGTGGGGCTCCCGAGAATGTGATCGCTCGTACCGACCGGACGCACCAGCGCCGGATTACCGGTGCCGGAGCTGGTTTTAGGGAAAGGACGCGCAATGGAGAAATAGACTGCTACCGCAACGATAACGCCGCCGAGTACAATTGCGACCGGAATGGTGTAAGTCGATCTCATAAGGGAAGGGCATGGGTCATTGTCGGGGATGTCGCGGCCGCCGTATCCCATCCGGAGGTGTCGAGCTTGATGTCACGAATATCGCGCAGATCTTTATACTTGAGGACTCCGTGTTTAAGTGCGTAGTCGTAGAGATCGTGCGTGAGGCGCACGTCTTCGATGCAATATTCGCGTACCTTGTCTCTTTCCCCCCCCTTCCACCATTCGCCCGCCTTGAGCCCGTCGCCCTTCTTCCCGCGTCCGAGGGTTGCTTCGGCGAGGGATTGTAGCCGAATGCGACGACCAAGAACTTTCTGCACCTCAAGGAGCAGGTCGAGTGAGGGGAAGTGAGTGAGGTCACCCGGGTAATATCGATTCAGAAGCGGAATATCGAATGTGTTGGAATTGAATCCAATCAAGAGGTCGGCTCGTTCAAGCGTTGGCCACAGGAGGTGCAGTTGTTCTTTAAAATACGAAGAATATTCGTTGGTGAGAGAATCGTGAATTGCCACGACGGTGAGCTCTTGCTCGTTGACATCGACATGCCCCCGCACGGACGAGTTTGAAATGGATTCGATGTCGAAGGTGATAGCACGCATGTTCAATTGCTACTTTGGATTTTCGAGGCGAGTTCTGACATCGGAATAGAAATTTCTTCGCTCATCGCGAGTGTTTTCAATTTTACGGTGCCACTCGCGACCTCGTCAGCACCATAGGCTATGAAGAGTGGAATGTTGCGCTTCACGGCATCTTTAATCTGGTCGCCGAGAGCGCGCTCGCTTAGATTGACGAATACTCGCACGCCTTGCGCACGCAGCATATCGGCGAATGCTTGTGCAGCAGGTATATTGCTTAAATTGGGAGTACCAATGTAGAGCTGCGGTCGTTTGCCGGCTTCGCTCGGCGTGAGCCCATGCGTCTCGAGGAAATCAGCAAACGTCACATCGCCCATGCCGAATCCGACTGCGGGAATAGGATCGCCGCCGAAAAGGGCAACCAGCTTGTCGAAGCGACCGCCTCCGAATATGGAGCGGGGATTCGCTGGATCAGTATCAAAAATTTCGAACACGACGCCCGTGTAGTAATCGAACCCGCGCGTGAGTGTCGAATCGAAAACGGCATTACCGATTCCGTGTTCCTTAAGCGTCGCGACGAATGATTCTATCTCGGTGGAATCGATGAGTGGAAGCGGGTCAGTCGTCGTGATAGCCTCACGCGCCGCATTGAATTCTTCGGCCGGCATCTTCGATTTCTTGTCGAGCAGGTGCAGGTATGCGCGCGTCGCATCGGCGTCGAGCAGAGCGGCAGTACAGGCGGCGGTGAGGAGTGCACGAGAATTAACGCGAATGGTGAAGTCACTCTCCTTCGCACCGAACGCCCGCACTATTTCAGAAGCGATCTTGACGATCTCGATATCTACTTCACTACTCGCGATACCGACGAGGTCGACATTGAGCTGATAGTGCTCGCGCAGGCGGCCCTTCTGAGGGCGTTCATAGCGGAAGATATTTGGAATCGAGAACCAGCGAAGCGGGAAGGGCATCTCTCGGCGCTTCGCGGCGACCATGCGGGCCAAGGTCGGAGTCATCTCCGGGCGGAGCGTAACACGGCGGTCGCCGCGATCGGTAAAGGTATAGGTCTGCTCGCTTACAATTTCCTCCGAAGTCTTCGCCCCATAGAGCTCGGCGCGCTCGAGCGGGGAAGCGTTGTATTCCTCATACCCCCAGAGGGCGAGCGTCTCGCGAATGCGAGTGAATATCGTCTGAAGCCGTGCCCAGTCGGTGGGATAAAAATCGCGGACGCCTTTATAGGGTTCAGTTGAAAGCGGTTCAGACATGCTGAGATTTTATCATGAGTAACTCACTTCCACGACTCGTGGTACGCCGAACTGGTCGTCCTTTATGACGGCGCGGAATTCTTGTTTCAGAAACAGAGCGCGAGCGGCTTCAGCGTGAGCGCTGTCGCATTCAATCCATGCGGTGCCACCGCGTGTAAGATAGGCGCGAAGTTCCGTGGCAATTTTGCGGATGATATCTAGTCCGTCAGTTCCGGCGTAGAGCGCGCGCGCCGGTTCGTAGTCAGTTACGCTCGCAGGCAGCTCGCGATTTATCGGGATATAGGGAGGATTGACGGCTATAACGTCAAATCTCAAATCCTTCAACGGTTGAAAGAGATCGCCGATGCCGAAATGAGCGCGGGACTCATCGAGATTATTTCCTCGTATGTTTTTAAAAATAGTTGCCTCATGTGCGGGGTCAATCTCACCGAAGTAGACCTGCGCGTCCTGAATATTTTTCAACACAGCACACCCAATCGCGCCCGAACCAGCGCAAAGATCAAGAAACACAGTTGGTCGTTCACTCCCCGACATTTTCTTCAGAAGTCCTTCAGTCCACCATTCGGTCTCGGGGCGGGGGATGAGCGGACGGGAGTCGAGGTAGATTTTAAGACCTAGAAATGGTTGCCAGCCGATGACGTAGGCGAGCGGCTCGCCCGTGGCGAGCCGCCTCTTGTCCCCAAAATATTCCGGCGTTTCTCTGCCGAGATATTTTTCATCGAGCAGCCACTTCTCATCACGAGTCATGTGCAGACGCTAGCATATATGCAAAACGCCCGCCCCTTTCGGAGCGAGCATTGTGCTATCTCGACGAGAGATTAATATCCGCCGCGACCGTATCCGCCGTTGCCACCGCCGTAGCCGCCGCGATCACTACCACCAAAGCCGCCTTCGCGACGAGGAGGTCTATCACCCTGCGGGCGAGCGAAGGATACTGAGAGCGTCCGCCCGTCCATCTCCTTGCCGTCCCAACGATCGATCGCCGCTTGCGCCTCTGCTTCGGAGGCCATCTCGACGAAGCCGAAACCGCGTGAGCGGCCGGTCATACGATCGCTAATAATGCTCGCAGAAACGACTGTACCAGCCTCGCTAAAGGCCTTTTTCATATCGTCTTCTGTCGAGCGATAGGGAATACCGCCTACGTAAAGCTTGTTTCCCTGTACTGATGCTGTGTCCATGAATTGGATTTAACTTAATTAACCTCGCCGAAACTGAACACTTTGAGGTCTTGTGGACGCTGCGAAGCTCTAATACTCTGCGAGTGAGATTAGTATGACAGAAATGCCGATAAGACGCAAGTTGGGTGGGGATAATTATTGTTGCCAACAAAAAAGGAAAGCCCACGGTGTCCCGAGGGCCTTCCGTGAGCCTATACCGGTTCAACTCCAACCGAGCGCGCACATGAGGCTGTCCCAACGAACGCGAAGCTTGTTCCAGACTACGATGCCTACTGCGCGCAAACGATCCTGGAGTGGGACCTTTGGCAGATTGAGAATGAGCAGCTGGTGACGCCGGGAGAACCGATTGCTGGGTTTGATGAATGGTCTTCGCTCTGTTCGTGTCAGAATCATAGCAATTTTCCTCCAGATGTGATCATACACCACCCCGCCGATAAAATGGTGAGGGTCGGCGTACGCAGTGATACGAACGCCGATCCGGTTCTAGTCCGTTTTCCGTTTGTTTCGTGCACGCGGTCTCGTCAGACCGTTTCCGAGTAGCCGTAGCTCGACCTCGAGGTTGTAGATAATGCCCGAACTTGCCTCATACGCAGCCTTTCGGACGCTACGCGCAAGCGCTAGCTTGCCTCTGAGAATCCGCCGTTTCGTATCTTCGTGTGTTTGGTACATTCCCCTAACCCTCCTTTCAGAGACATGCGCCTCGAAGCGCGGCCTCTTGTTTTAGGACGACATCGGCGAATCTGCGGATAGCGACTGATTCGGTCTCGCTACCGCGCCGACAACTCTCGTGCAGCGCTCGCACCTTTTCTTTCGTCGTCGCTCGGTCGAGATTCCGTCTGATGATGACATCCTCGACATCGTATTTCAGTCCAAGCGCTGTCAGCACGCTATCTACGGGAATGTCGAGATCCTGCGCGATCTCTGTCGCGAGATCTCGCGTGTACCCGTTATTCTTGTTGCCCATTTCCTCACACATGACCACCTCCTCGGTTCTGGTCTGTTTTTTGTGAACGCGGTCCGTTCAGCACTATATCTTTCACGTGTGAAATAGCAAGCTTCAACAACAATGACAGAATTCGCTCGGCAGGGTTCACCTGCCGAGCGAATAGCTCACGCTTCCGGGACATGCAGAAGCCACAATATTCCCAGAAGCAACACAACGAGTAATCGCCACATGCCACACCTCCTCTATCGCTTCTGTTAGTGGAGTGCTTCCTTCAGGCGCTTCTGTTCGCGGGTCGCGCGCCGCATCCCTTTGGTCACCATGCTATAGACCCTGATTTGAGCGATGCTATCGTGCACGAGCTGTGTGACCGCCAGCGTCGCCTGGGTAGAAGCCTTTCCGTTCTCGACAACGGTCTTGCATATCCTGTTAATGTACGGAGTCAATCGTCCTTCAAGATATTTCTTGAGAGCTCCTCTTGCCATTCGCCGGCGTCGCATAGGTCTCTTCATCGCGAACCTCCTTTCTCGTAATCTATGGGATCTGGATCCGTGTGTACTATAGCTTTCATTTGGGAAATAACAAGATTATGCAATTCTGCGGACGGACTTTTTTATCAACCTTTGACCTTGATTTCCCCGGAGCCATACGGCCGGGGTTTTTAGTGAGTACGTAAAGTCTTCTCTTTAAGCAGATTCAATTCCCTTGATAATATACTGATTTGCGCTTCGAGCCGTTGGGTTCGTTCCGTGAGCTTTGCTTCAAACTGTTTAGCATGTCCCGCAAGCGTCTCGGCGACGGCCATCATGTCGGTAACATCTTCCATTGCGAGAAAAATTGTGGGCGGGAAGAGTTTTGCGGCAGCGTCTTCTTTAAAGTGAATTTGGCGAGCATTTAAAATCATCACCTTACGACCAATGAATGGGAAGTTGTGCTCTACTTCAAAACCCTTAAAAAAGGAGTTCTTCGGCAAAATATCTTCAAGGAGTTTCCGAAGGGCAGGGATATCCCATTGGCCGTTCCCGAGGTCGTATACAATTTTCCCTTCAGTATCCTTGCGTTCCACCTGAAAGGTCTGATAAAAGCAATCATTAGCCGCCATGACACGCAGGTCCTTATCGAGAATCAGGATTGGTTCTCGCACGATATCTACTACCGTCTTGATATATGTCCAACTTTCTTCCCACACCCTCTCAACAAATTCGGGGGGAATCGCGACAAACGTCTTCACCCTATCTCCACTATTTTTGTTCATATACTTAGAGCCGTGAGGAGGCGGCGCTTATTACAGAAAGATGATGTTTGCACAATATGCTATACTATCGGTGTGTAACTTCTCCTCAATCTGTCAAGACTGTAATACCTCTGTAATGTGGTGTCGCTCGCCCCGGCATGTCTTTATATGACTCCTCAAAAGGAGAAACAGCAGCAGGACATACTAACTGAAGCTCATCACGCCTATTCGAGCGGACTTTCTACGCGTGCATTTTTTAAACTCCACGACCGCGCAATGAGTGATGATTTAGTTCAGGATACGTTTATGAAAGCTTGGAAGTATCTTGTGAGAGAAGGGAAAATTGACGTGATGAAGTCCTTCCTCTACCACGTTCTGAATGATCTCATCGTGGACGAATATCGTAAGCGCAGAAACGCTTCCTTGGATTCACTTCTTGAAAAGGGGTATGAACCAAGTGTCGATTCTCGAGAGCAACTAGTAAATATATTCGATGGGAAGGCGGCTCTGCTCTTAATCGCTCGCTTGCCTCCGCAGTATCAGACTGTCATGCGTATGCGATACGTGCAAGATCTTTCCTTAAAAGAAATGTCGCTTATCACGGGCAAATCGAAGAATACGATTGCAGTGCAACTGCACCGGGGGCTCGCGAAGCTGAAGCAGTTATACAAGCACTCATAAAAGACAGTGTCACCGAACGCGTAGATGGACGGCTCCAGACATAAGAGCTGAACCCTCTTTTACCCATTATTCACACAGTATGCTTTGGACAATTGTCGTCATCTTGGTCATTCTGTGGCTTCTTGGATTTAGCTTTCACCTCGGTGGGAACGTAATTCATACGTTACTCGTCATTGCTCTTATCATAGTTATTATTCAACTGCTGAGTTAATAAAAAATATTATGGATTCATATAATTCTCCTAGTACGAAGCCTCTCTATCGGGGTACACAAATTGTCTGGTACATACTCGGTCTCCTAGAAGTACTGCTCGCATTCCGCCTTGCATTGAAGCTCTTTGGAGCAAATGCTGGTGCCGGATTCAGTAGTTTCATCTATGGGATCACCTATCCGTTTGCCGCTCCATTTCTCAGCGTATTTCAGGTCTCGCAGGTGGCCTACAATGTCTTTGAGTGGACGACACTTCTCGCGATGCTTGTGTACTGGATGATTGCCATCGGCATTGTCAAATTGTTCTTGATGGGAAAGACGGTGTCAACGTCTGAGGCTGCGGTCAAATTGAACAACCAAGAAGGTTGATCCCTGTAATGCAAGACGCGCGTGTACGGCATAGTAAGTAGGTTCCAGTGAGGTCGACATTATTTCTACTAGCGCTCTTTCTGCAAATCAAATTAACTACAAATGTATGACTACTTTTAATCGTTTTTCCGCATCTCTTCTCGTCGCAGGTATCGCTGCTTCAAGTGTCTTCGCGCTGGCGCTTCCGAGCTTTGCTCACGCTGCAACCTATGCGTACGTGACTCAAAATATGGAGGTCAGCACCGTCACGGCGAACGACTGGATGTCGGCAATCGCGACCGCGTTCAACATCGATGAACACAGTGGAGTTCTTCTGCTCACCAGCCAATACAATAATATTGTTGGCAAGCACATTTAAGCATCGAGTCACGCGAGTGGAATAGGGACGCTCTTCGCCGGGTGTCCTTATTCCTATGTAAGCTATACTAAAAATGATCACAACTTTATTTTCGTTAGCCTCAACAACCCTTCACGCCATTGGAGCGATATTTCTCGTGATCTTTATTCCAATTATCTCTTTCTTCGGATACGCACAACCGACCAGGATCGCAACGTCAACTCCGGAAGTCAGTGTAGAAATCGCGACATCCTCGCCACTTGCTCCAGTACCTGCGCTGGTATCTCCTCCCGTCCATAAAAAAGCGGTCACGGTACCAATCGTCGTCCCGAAACCAGTTCCTAGAATAATCCCTCCGCCACCAGTCGAAGCCACCACCACTCTGAGTACTGCGGTAGGGACGACGACGCTCGCAATTGCGAGTGTGCCGCTCCTCACTGGAGGGACCGCACATGCGGGTCAATCAGTCCCCATTTCTTATCTACAGATTACGAACGTCGGGGGAGAAGGGGCGTTACTCAAAGGCTTTTGGGTCGAACAAAACGGTTCTTCGCCTACTGAGTCTGTCATTGGGCTCTCTACCGTAGACGATAGAGGCGGCTCGCGCAGCTCAGCCGGCGGCGCTGAAGGTTCAACTCCTTTTCAAAATGGAGTAGCCCTTGCGCCCACCGATGCATACTTTGCTCCAGGACAAATGCGCCTCTTCACAATAAAGGCCACCATAACTCGTGTCGTTGATTCGTATATTGGGATGCAGCTTGTGATTGACGTGACCTCAATTGAGACTGCCGCCGCAGTACAAGGGCAGTTCCCGATACGAGGAACGACGTGGACAATCGCGCAATAAGAGGTTTTTGTTTGTGTTTAAAATGGAAACACCCCTTGAGGGTGTTTCCACTTCCACAGAACGTCTCGGTTATCGCTCGTTCTAGATTTCCAAGAATCGCGGGACGGAGACTTCCGTAGGTTCAGGATATTCTCAGAATCCTATGACGTTTCAATACCTGACCCCTGAGGCACTCCATGAGGCCGTATACGGTCTCTACATATTACAAAGTATTTGTATACAATGCTGTATAAAAGATTAGGCCGACGCGCGGAGCGCGTCGGCCTTCTCTTGTGCTTATCATGATTCGCACTCGTCGAGGCAAGGCTGATTCGGGTGCTTTTGTAGGGCCCTTTTTACTATCTGAGGAATACGAATGTCATCGAAAGCGCCCAGTGCTTCTGCCTCAATCACGGCACGCATGGTCTCCTCGTCTAGACCGGTGGCCGTAAGGCAGAACCGAGCATCACGCACGAACTCGACAATGCAACGGAGAAATTCTTTCCGACCGATTTCCCTAATAGCAGCCCTCAACGACTTGTCAATTTTCATACGTCCTCCCCCGACATTCTGTGCAGTAGTAGAAGCAAGTCCGCTCGCACTATACCGTGTGCATCTCGGAATCTCAACAGAAGCGAGGCCGCGCGTAGCGCGGCCCCGGTGTCAATTTCTGGAGTATTTTGGAAACTACGCTATAAATACTACTAATGTTGAAGATAGGGATCGTAGGCCTGCCGAACGTCGGGAAGTCCACGCTTTTTAATGCGCTCACCAAGGCGTCCGTGCCCTGTGAGAATTATCCCTTTTGCACCATCGACCCTGCGGTCGGTGTCGTGGGTGTGCCTGACCCGCGATTGGAAGCGCTCGCCGCTCTGTCGAAGAGCAAGAAAATAATTCCCGCGGCGATTGAGTTTGTCGATATCGCAGGGCTCGTGAAGGGTGCCGCAGAAGGGCAGGGGCTCGGGAACCAGTTCCTCGCGAACATCCGCGAGACGGATGCAATTTTGCAGGTAGTGCGATTCTTTGACGACCCGAACATATTGCATGTCGATCAAGATGTTGAGCCCTATAAAGATATCGAGGTGATTAATCTCGAGCTTGTGCTCGCTGATTCAGAACAGGTGCGTAAACGTCGCGACAAGCTCGTGCGGGATATAAAGGCGGGACTGAAGGACGCAGTCGCCGAGGAGGCAGCACTCGCGAAGCTCGAGCAAGGGTTCGCGGCCGGAAAGCTCGCGTTCCATGCGGGTCTCACTGACGACGAGAAGAAGCGCGTGCAGCCGTTGAACCTTCTCACGATGAAGCCGATTCTCTATGCACTTAACAAGAAGAGCGGCGGGCACAATCTCGACGAGCTCGCTGACGGGCGCGCTGAGCGTGCCTATGAGCTCATCAAATCACTCGGGTCTCACTATATGTTCTTCGACGCCGCGACTGAACGCGAATTGAATGATGTTGCCGATGAAGATCGTTCGACATTTCGTCAAGAATTGGGCGTGCCAGAAGACGGTCTCGCTGCGCTTATTACAGAAGCATATCGAACACTCGACTTGATTTCATTCTTCACGACGGGCCCAGACGAGACGCGGGCGTGGACGATAACGCGGGGTAGCGCGGCGCCCGTCGCGGGCGCCGCTATTCACACTGATTTCCTAACGAAGTTTATCCGTGCTGAAGTGGTGCCGGCAAAAGATCTTCTCGCGCTCGGTGGCTACGCCGCCGCGCGAGAAGCCGCCAAAGTCCGCACTGAAGGCAAAGAATATATCGTCCAAGACAGCGACGTTATCGTATTCCTGCATGGATAAATGAAGTTGACAGTTTCCACAGAAAGCTTATTTTGATACCGGAGAAAGGAGTTGTGATGAAATCATCAGGAGCAACAGGACGAGTGAAAGTAACTAAGATCCCAAGAGGAGAGGCCCCCGAAGAAATACGCGCTGCGTGGGTAGGGCTGGTGCTTCCATGCTATCCAACGGCCGGCTACATTACGGGTGCCGAGATTGGTCTTGAATCGGGACGAGTGAGAAAGGACAGAAGGGAGTGTGTAATCGTCCCTCAAAAAGAGGCCCTGAAAATCCTAGCAGACAGCCATCCGGCAGCTGCAAGATGGTGGAACGATCACGGATTTCCGCTTTCGTTCCTTACCAATTTCAGTTTCGGGGTTGACGAAGTCATTATCGTCAGCGGCGTACGCCTCCAGAAACTCGTAGAGGTGACGGACGAGATAAGAGGCGATCCGCATCGATAACACTTCACTTGATCGCAACTAAGGAAAGGAGCTGACTATGAATATCGGACGTGAGAGTGTCACTGAGGCGGTAACGCGCCTAAAGGCATGTCGTTGTGGTACGCCACTCAGCCACGAGAGCGCAGTCGGAGTGACGCACGATACGTTGCCAATCATGACACCGATGTGTCCCCGGTGCGCGGCACACGTCGTTCAACATGCAAGCAGTTTGCCATCGGGTTTCCGTCTGACCAGCGGAGAACGATAAAGAGATAACATCTGCTCTGCGAGCTACGATGGACAAATCCCCGACGCGGCAACGCCGCGTCGGGGATTCATTTTTATATGTTCAGGGCTTGGTTTGCATGGTATAATCTCGCCCTATGGACAAACCACACACAACACCAAAAGATTTCTTCTTGTGGGCGGGTGCGATCATCGCCTTCTATTGGAGTATCATCGCGTTCATCTTTCTTCTCTTTAGTTACATTGACTACACGTTTCCGAACGCGCTCACCTATTATCCCGTCGATCCATATCAAAGCGGTATAAGCTTCCAGATGGCATCAATCATTATTCTGTTCCCAGTATATCTCGCCCTCATGCGCGTTATCCGAGGCGACATCGCGCGCGATCCTTCGCGCGGCGAGATCTGGGTGCGCCGCTGGGCAATCATCTTCACACTCTTTGTCGCAGGTCTCGCGATCGCTGGTGACTTGGTCACGCTTCTCACAACCTTCTTAAATGGCGAAGAGCTCACAACATCATTCCTGCTCAAGATTCTCGTCATCTTCTTGGTTGCAGCCGGTGTGTTTATGCACTTCATCGCTGACCTGCGCGGGTACTGGATGGCGTTCCCGATGCGTAAGCGATATGTGAGTATTGGTGTCGCTGGTATCCTTGCGGCGGCGATCGTCTCGGGATTCTTTATCGTCGGTACGCCGGCACAAGCGCGACTCGCCCGCTTCGACGCGCAAAAGGTAAACGATCTGCAAAATATCCAGTCGCAAGTCGTGAGTTATTATCAGGCCAAGCGAGCTTTGCCGGCAAATATAGAAGATCTTAATAATCCTCTTATGTATGGCCCCGTACCGAATGATCCTCAAACTCAAGCAGCGTACGGATATGAAGCGACTGGCTCGTTAACGTTTAAGATTTGCGCGGACTTCAACAGTCAAAGTCGCGGCACCCAGTCTTCTGTTGCTGGCGATATGGTTCCACGGCCAGCAGGTATTAAGGGTGTAGACAATTGGCAGCACCCGACTGGGAACTATTGCTTTGAGCGCACGATTGATCCTAGCTTCTACCCACCACTTAGCAAGGTCCAGCTCTAGATTCTGAATTCCAAGGTTGAACTCTGTACTAAGTCATGGCGTACGACCATTCAGAAATAGAGAAAAAAGCTCAAGAAAAATGGGCGAAGCTCGATCTATACAAAACAGAAGAGGATTCAAAGAAAGAGAAGAAGTATGTGCTCGACATGTTCCCGTACCCGTCTGGTGAGGGACTTCATGTTGGTCACCCAAAGGGGTATATCGCAACTGACATCTATTCAAGATTCTCAAAGATGCGCGGCTTCTCGGTACTGCACCCTATGGGATGGGATGCCTTCGGTCTCCCTGCCGAGAACTTCGCCTTGAAGAACAAGACGCATCCGCGAAAGGCAGTCGAGCAGAACATTGCGACGTTCAAAGCGCAACTCGAGAAGATTGGCTTTAACTATGATTGGTCGCGAGAGATCAATACGACCGATCCAAGCTACTACCATTGGACACAATGGATCTTCCTCAAGATGCTCGAACACGGGCTCGCATTCCAATCAGATGAGCCGATCAACTGGTGTCCTTCGTGCATGACGGGACTCGCTAATGAGGACCTTGATGGAAACGTCTGTGAACGTTGTGGAACGCCGGTAATAAAAAAGAAGTTACCGCAGTGGGTGCTGAAGATCACTGATTATGCTGACCGGATGCTCAAAGACCTAGATCAACTTAACTGGCCAGAGCATATTAAAGAAGCACAGCGCAACTGGATTGGACGTTCAGAGGGTGCAGAAATTAACTTCGCAGTGGGGGAGGAGACAGTATCGGTATTCACGACGCGTCCGGATACGATATTTGGTGCAACGTATCTAGTACTTGCGCCCGAACACGCGCTCATTGAGAAACTCTCTACTAGCGGGCACATCACGAATGCACATGAAGTGAGCGAGTATGTTACGGCAGCGTTTTCTAAAACTGAAATTGAACGTGGTTCAGAAGGGAAGGAGAAGACAGGGGTTAAACTAGAAGGTGTTACGGCGATCAATCCAGCAACAAAAGAAGAGATTCCTGTCTTCGTTGCTGACTACGTTCTTGGCTCATACGGCACGGGCGCCATTATGGCCGTGCCGGCACACGACGAACGCGATTTCGAATTCGCGCAGAAATTTAATCTACCCGTACGTCATGTCGTGGAGCCTAAGTTTGTTGCAGTGGAGGAAAGTGATGCCAGACTGCGACCTGACGAAGAGATCGTGAAGCGCGAAGCAGTCTGTGCAATTGTTCGGAACCCTAAAGACGATTCGTATCTCTGTATCAGCTGGAAAAATGTACTCATGCATGGGCTCGTGACTGGCGGCATTGATGATGGCGAAGATCACGTCGAGACGGCGCGGCGTGAGATAAGGGAAGAAACAGGGTACAAGAATCTCAAACATATCGAGCGTCCAGAGGTCATGATAAATACATTCTTCTACCACCGCGTGAAGAAACAGAACCGATGGGCGCATTTCCATTACGTCTTTTTTGAACTTGAAAACGAAGAGAGAGATCTTGTGGATGAAAAGGAAGCAGCATTACATGAGGTCGTCTGGAAGAAAAGAGATGAGCTAAAAGATTTCTTCACCGTTTTTGAGGGAGATTTCACTCGCAATCTGCTCGATAATAATGATTTTGTCTGGACAGAACCTGGAATACTTACTAATTCAGACCAGTTTAATGGACAGGAGAGTGAAAAGGCTAAAGACGAGATTGTTGCAGCCGTAGGAGGGAAGAAGGTGACTCGATACAAGCTCCGCGATTGGGTTTTCTCGCGTCAGCGCTACTGGGGCGAACCGATTCCAGTGGTCCACTGCCCTAAAGATGGTGTCGTGCCCGTACCCTATGAAGACTTGCCCGTGGTACTACCTGAAGTTGAATCCTACGAACCGACCGGGACGGGAGAGTCACCACTCGCAGAGATAGATGCCTGGGTAAATGTAAAGTGTCCTAAGTGCGGTGGGTCAGCGAAGCGCGAGACCAATACAATGCCGCAGTGGGCTGGTTCATCCTGGTATTACTTGCGCTTTATGGACCCACACGAGGCACATCAACTCGTGTCATCGAAAAAAGAGAAGTATTGGGCGCCGGTGGATGTGTACGTCGGAGGTGACCACGCGGTTCGTCACCTTATTTATGCACGGTTCTGGCACAAATTCCTCTATGACATTGGTGTGGTGAGTACGTCAGAACCTTTTGCACGACTCGAATTCCTTGGATTCATCCTTGCTGAGGATGGACGCAAAATGAGCAAGCGCCTCGGCAATGTCATTAATCCGGATGACGTCGTAGAGGAATATGGCGCTGATGCTTTCCGCATGTACGAGATGTTCATGGGCCCGTTCGAGAATACGACTGCTTGGAGCACAAGCTCCATCGCGGGCACTGCGCGATTCATCGAGCGGCTTTGGAATCTACGCGAGCGTGTACGCAAAGAGCCAGTTAAGGGCTTCGAGACTCTTTTGCACGAGACTATCCGTAAGGTCGGCAGTGATATTGAGGCTTTCAAGTTTAATACGGCGGTTAGCCAGATGATGATCTTCTTGAATGCCGTGGAAAAGGAGGGGGCAATCGGAGAAGAACAATGGAGCAAATATCTTCGATTGTTAGCACCGTTTGCGCCGCATGTTACCGAAGAACTTTGGGAAGTGCTTGGAAACACAGAGTCAATACATACCGCTCTCTGGCCAGAATTTGATGAGAAGCTTCTTGTATCGACTAAAATCGAGGTTGTGGTGCAGGTCAACGGCAAACGCCGCGGCTCGATAACACTCGCACCAGATGCGCCCGAGGCTGATGCCGTGTCCGCGGCCCGTAAAATTGCTGCCGTAGCGATGGCACTCGGGGGTAAAGAGCCAACGCGGATCGTGTATGTGGCGGGGGAAATTATCAATCTAGTAGTCCGGTAGGGGTTGCATTGACTTTCTATTAGCTGTTTGCTATAAATTACAACACATGGCTGTCATAACTAACAAAAAGAAGAACGGAAAGGCCGCAAATACCGCCTCTTTCTCGTTCGACAGCACCGCCCTCGTTAAGCGGCTCCTGGCCGCAGCGTCCGAGCGTTCGCGCAAGGTGCTGATCCAGCGTTTTGGCCTCGGCACGAGCCCCAAGAGCGAGACGCTTGAAGCCATCGGGGATCGTTTGAATATTACTCGCGAGCGCGTTCGACAGATTGAGGCCGCCGGACTCTCTGCCATCCGCGGAAGCAAGGTGTTTAAGGAGTCAGGCGCAGCGTTTGGCGAGCTCGCGCGCTACATCGAATCCCTTGGCGCCATCGTGGCCGAAGATACGCTTCTCAACATGCTCGGGAAAGATGACAAGACGCGCAACCGATTCCGTTTCTTGCTCGTCGTCGGCTCTGCATTTATTCGCGAACGTGAGACTGACGAGTTCCTCGCGCGCTGGCACGTGGACGCCGCGACTGCAAAGAAGATCCACGAGGCGCTCACTAGGCTCTATTCCTCGCTCAAAGATGACGATGTGTTCCCAGAGGGAGAGCTTCTTGATCGCTTCCTCGACGAACTCAAGGGAGTCAACGATGCGTATAAGAATGAGGAGGTTCTGAAACGTTGGCTCACGCTCTCCAAGCACATCGGCAGCAACCCGCTCGCCGAGTGGGGTCGCGCGACTGCACCGGCCATCCGCATAAAAGGCATCCGCGACTACGCCTATCTTGCTATCAAGCGCCACGGCTCCCCGATGCACTTCTCTGAAGTCTCGAAGGCAATCAGCGCACTCTTCTCTAAGAAGGCGCACATCGCGACGACACATAACGAGCTCATCAAGGATCCTCGCTTTGTACTCGTTGGCCGCGGCCTTTATGCACTTACCGAATGGGGCTACACTCCTGGCGTCGTGCGCGACGTTATCCACGAAGTGCTCGAGAAGAATGGCCCGTTGAAGAAAGACGAGATCATCAAGCATGTGCGACGCGCGCGCTTCGTCAAGGACAACACCATTCTCGTTAATCTGAACGACCCTCGACATTTCAAGCGCCTGAAGGACGGCCGCTACTCGGTTGTGTAGAAAACGGCGCTGGCAGCGCCGTTTTTGTTGGTATACCCAGCACTAACCGATTATTTCTATGGTTGCATCATTACTGGTTGTGCACGCGAGCGCTTCGATTACGGTTAGTGCTCGGGTATACTGTATGACATAACCATGGGGTTGTTTTCGAAAATTGATGAGAAAGCGGACGAACTGAAAGATACATTCGGCGTACGGCTCCAGCCATGGCCTCTTTTTATTCTCGGTCTCGCACTTCTCTTTATGGCGGCTGTGTTCATGCCGAAGGTCGTTTCGCTTGCTCTCTCGATGGCGCTCTTCCTCGCACCCCTCTGGCTGCCGGTGCTCATTATCGGTAGCGCGTGGACAATCTGGGTCATTTTCCGCCGTTCAGAATTTACCGCGAAACAGAAGCATGTCCTGCTCGAGATCAAACCGCCACGCAATCTCGTGAAGACGCCGCTCGCCATGGAGGCGTTTCTCTCTGGCCTGCATATCGGGGGCGGCGAGGGCACGTGGTATATCAAATATTGGAAGGGCGCGACGCGCCCGTGGTTCTCTCTTGAGATAGCTTCGTTCGAGGGCCAGGTGCATTTCTATATTTGGACGCGGGCAAACTTCCGTCGTCTCATCGAAGCACAGATGTATGCGCAGTACCCGGGGACGCAGATTGTCGAAGCGCAGGATTACACACGGTTTCTGACCGCGACTCCCGAAGAGTGGAGTATCTGGGGCTGCGATTTCAAATACACGGAGAAAGATCCAATACCGATTAAAACGTATGTCGAGTATGGACTCGATAAAGTCCAGAAGGAGCCCGAACAAGTCGACCCGCTCGCGAACCTAGTCGAATTCATGGGATCGATGCGGAAGGGCGAATATCTCTGGCTCCAACTCGTCATCCGCATGCATAAGGGCGAGAAATACAACAAGCTTAATAAAGCGGGTAAGCCCTATACCTGGAAGGATGAAGCGTTAGAACTTGTTGCGAACATTCGGAAGGAGACTCGCGATCCGTACGTCGATCCCGTGACCGGCGAAGAGCGCCCGGGATTCCCGAACCCGACGAAGGGCCAGTCGGAAAAGATTGCCGCCATCGAGCGCAACGTTTCGAAACTCGCTTTTGATGTCGGCGCACGTGCGGTATATATCGTCGAGCAAGGGAAGTTTGATGTTACCGTCATCGCGGGCATGACGGGCCTCTTTAAACAATTCTCGTCTGAGGGGTGGAATGGCATGAAGCACACTGGTTGGCTCGCAAAGTTCGACGATTATCCCTGGGAAATCGGTGCCGCGAAGCTTAAAGATCATTTTCGTCGCGGGATTATTGACGCGTATCGGCGTCGCCAATTTTTCTATGAGCCGGCAGTGGGCAAGGAAATGGTGATGAGCACCGAAGAACTCGCGACCATCTTCCACATACCGTCGCGTGCGGTTGAGACACCGAGTCTCGAACGCATTCAGTCGGCCACGAGTGAAGCTCCGGCGAATCTGCCTCTCTAACCATTGCATGGAATTCTTTACGCGGCGGATGACGGCTGTTGGCGTTGCACTCGTATTAGTGGGTGGCAGCATCGTTATTTCATTGCCGCCTGATTTCGTCCCGGGCACGGTCAGTATTGAAAAGGGATCGTCCGCGTCTGCCATTGCCGAAAAACTCGCGCGTGCAGACGTCATCGCCTACGCCACGCCGCTTCGGATCATATTACGCGTCGCAGGATATGACGGGGCAGTGCATGCGGGGACCTACCGCTTCAATACCCCCGAGAGTCTCTTCAGAATCATCCGCCGATTGCTTGCGGCCGATTATGGGTTGCCGCTCACGCGCATCACCTTTGAAGAGGGAACAACCGTACGCGAGACGGCAAAGCAGGTAGCAGCCGCCCTGCCCGGAATATCGGCGGAAGAATTCCTCACGGTGGCGAAACAGTATGAAGGGTATTTGTTCCCCGACACGTATTTCTTCTCGCCATCTGCGGATGCGGCAGCTATCGTTGCGGTCATGCGCGCGAATTTCGACATGAACACTGCACTCATCAGTGAAGAGATTACTGCGTCGCATCGCCCACTTTCTGACATTGTCATTATGGCGTCGCTTATCGAGAAGGAAGCGCGCACGGAAGAGAGCAAGCGCATGGTGGCGGGTATTCTATGGAATCGTCTCGAGAGGGGCATGCCGCTCCAAGTCGATGCCGTTTTCGGTTATATTTTTGAGCGCGATACGTATTCACCATCACTTACGGATCTCCGCGTTAATTCGCCGTACAACACCTACACGCACAAAGGATTGCCGCCCGGCCCCATCGCGAACCCGGGCATCGAATCAATCAACGCGGCATTGCATCCAGCAGAAACTAATTATTTGTACTACCTCACTGGCAGTGATACCTTGATGCATTACGCAACGACCTTCGCCGGCCATCAAGCCAATCGAAATAAGTATTTGAAATAAATATGAACGTGAAAGGGAAGAATGTGTTTGCGGGACTCTCGGGGGGCGTGGACTCGGCCGTGTCGGCTGCGCTGTTGAGAGAGGCGGGAGCGCAGGTGACGGGGGTGTTTATTAAGGGCTGGTATCCGCCCGGGATGCCATGCACATGGACAGAGGACCGCCGCGACGCGATGCGTACAGCGGCGCGACTCCAGATCCCTTTCCGGACACTGGACGCGAGCGCAGAGTACAAGAGTGGTGTTATTGATTATTTGCTATCGGAATACCGCGCCGGTCGAACGCCGAATCCCGATGTGATGTGCAACAGGGAAGTGAAGTTTGGCGCGTTCTATCGGTACGCGAAGGCGGCCGGCGCCGACGCTATCGCAATGGGTCATTACCGCTCGGGCGAGAAAGATCAGAGCTATTTCCTCTGGGCGGTACCAAAAGACATTCTGGAGAAAACGATTTTTCCCGTTGGCGATTTCGAAAAAGACACGGTACGTGCGCTCGCACATACGTTCAAACTGCCGGTTGCGGAAAAGCGAGACAGCCAGGGAGTGTGCTTCTTGGGTTCAATTTCTATTGAAGAATTCTTGCGAGCTGAATTCGGAGAGGCTCCGGGCGAAGCGATTGATCAGAGTGGTCGCATGGTCGGCACGCATAACGGAGTTTTATTGCATACACTTGGCGAGCGTGTCGTGCTCGTCGGGGCAACAGAGCCCGGCCCATGGTTTGTCCATGCGAAGAATATTTCACTGAATCAGCTGATGGTGGGGAAAGAACGCATTTCGGGAGGCATCCGTACAAAAAAAGAAATACTGATTGTTCATGAGAACTGGTTCGCAAGACCTAAGGGCGCGATAGAAGCTCAGTATCGTTACCGCGGTCCCCATATTCGCGGCGAAATCAGGAATAATGTGTTTGTTTCTTCGGATGAATTGCCGGAGATCCCTGCGCCCGGTCAATCGATGGTTTTCTACCATAGCGGCAATCTCATCGGTGGTGGTATTATTGCCGCATGAGTCATACGCGTCTTTGGGCGGCTGCAGCTATTATTGCGAGCATTGTGATCGTCGGATTCATCATCTCGGTTCCGAGCGTGCGCGACGGCGCGAGCGTTGCCAAGCAAGCGGCCACCGCGACAACGGTACCCACCGTCACGCTTCGGGACACGTTTAAGAAAGGCGTGCATACCATCACTGGCTCTGTTGATGCGCCGAATGTCTGCAGTCGAGCTAGCTCGAATGCGACACTCACCGGCGATGCGTCCAGTACTGAGAGAATTCATGTTGCGATTACGCTTTCTGTCGACGAGGGCATCTGTCTACAGGTGCCGACGTCTCTGGATTTCTCAACGACCGTGACCGGACAAGCTGGTCTCCCTATAACAGCGACCGTGAACGGTATGGATGCGACGACGACCGTTCTATGACGCCTTTGCCTGCCATACGCAAAGCCGACGGAACAACAGAAACTTTCGACCCGATACGGCTCGTCTCGTCACTCAAGCGGGCCGGCGCAGGAGCGCATACGGCAGAGCGAATCGCTGAAACCATCTCCAATACAGTCACGCAAGGAGCTTCTTCGCGTGAGGTGTACACACGTGCGTTCACACTGCTGCGCAGAGAAGCGCGACCGATTGCCGCGCGATATGCGCTTCGCCGCGCGCTCTTCGAACTTGGCCCCACGGGGCACCCGTTTGAGGATTTCATCTCCCATCTCTATCGTGCAGACGGGTGGCAGGTCGAGACGCGCAAGATAATAAAAGGACATTGCGTCTCGCACGAGGTCGACTTCTACGCATCGCACAAGGATCAGGGCGTACATCTCGCTGCCGAACTCAAATATCACAATGATCCCGGCTACAAAACAGATCTGAAAGTTGCGTTATATGTGAAGAGCCGGTTCGACGACATTTTCAATTGTGATGCCACTGCTCGCGCCTGTCCAATCGATCGCGGCCTCCTCGTCACGAATACAAAATTTACAACAGAAGCAATCGCGTACGCCGAATGCGCCGGTGTTGAGCTCCTCGGCTGGGGCTATCCAATGCAAGATAGTCTCTTCATGCGCATGAGCCGTGCAAGCGTGTATCCCGTGACGGCGCTCACCGGTCTCACGCGCGCAGAGAAACGCATTCTCATCGAGCAGGGCACGATCGCAGTCGATGAAGTTTTACGTGATCGCCGTACGCTGGATGCATTACATCTTTCGGGCGAGCGCACGGGTGAACTGCTCGCCGAGGCCGACGGTCTGCTCGCTCTCCCACACGTAACTGCTGACGTCGTTGCCGCTGAATCATATGGCGTTTGATCCTGCTTCAAAAGAACCGTTTAAAGTAAGTCGATCAAAGATCGATCTCTTTTCAGAATGCCCGCGCTGCGCGTTTCTCGATCTGCGCTATGGGGTCAAACGACCGTCCGGTCCCGCATTCACGCTGAACAACGCGGTTGACGAACTCTTTAAGCGTGAGTTCGATGTGCATCGGGCAAATGGCACGGCGCATCCTCTCATGTCACAGTATGACGTTGATGCAGTGCCACTGGCGGACGATCGTCTCGACGGGTGGCGCGATGCGCTGCGTCGCGGTATCAACTATCTGCACAAACCGACAAATCTCTTCATACGCGGCGGTATCGACGACGTTTGGGTCAATCCGGCAGGCGAACTCATCATCGTTGACTACAAAGCGACGAGCAAAAAAGAAGGCCCGTCGTCCGAAGATGATCTCTACGATTCCTACAAACGGCAGATGGAGATTTACCAATGGCTCTTCCGCAGAAATGGGTTCAATGTCTCGCCAACGGGTTATTTCGTATACGCAAACGGCAAGTCAGACGCGAAGGCCTTTGACGGTAAACTGGAGTTCGATATCGTGCTTATCCCGTACGCGGGCAGTGATACCTGGGTTGAACAGACGATCCTCGCGATGAAAGAAATGCTCGTGAGCGATGAAATCCCGCCGATGGGTACCGCCTTTGGTGGAGGACCCTGCGACTACTGCACGTATCGAGAAAACGCTGGTAAGCAACTTCTCGTCGCACATAAAAAAGTAAGGAAGGCCGCGTCGTAATGGACAATTGCGCGGCTTGATTCTGCAGAATCAATATATGGAAGTGAAAATTAATCAGAGCTGGAAGGCGCATCTCGCAGATGAGTTCTCGCAGAAATACTTCGAAGAGCTTACGGAGTTTGTTAAAAAGGAATACAAAGAGGGAACAGTGTATCCAGCACCGAAGAACATTTTCCGCGCGTTCGATCTGTGTCCGTTTGAAAAGGTAAAGGTCGTGATCCTTGGACAAGATCCGTATCACGGCCCACGACAGGCAAACGGGCTTGCCTTCGCCGTAGATGAAGGGGTAACGATTCCACCGTCATTACAAAATATCTTCAAAGAAGTCGAAAGCGATACTGGCATGCCCTGCGTAGCTTCGGCGAAGAAAGGGGATCTTACCCGTTGGGCGGAGCAGGGCGTCCTGTTACTCAACGCGACACTGACCGTGCGTGCGCATAACGCCGGCTCGCATCAGGGCCGCGGCTGGGAGCTTTTTACTGACGCAGTTATACGCGCCTTGTCCGAACAGCGCGAGAATCTCGTTTTTATACTGTGGGGCAATTATGCGAAGGCGAAAGGTGCGCACATCGACCGCAGCAAACATCTCGTGCTCGAAGCGACACACCCCTCGCCCTTCTCTGCCGCTTCTGGCTTCTTCGGCTGCAAGCACTTCAGTAAAGTCAACGAATATTTAATTGAACACGGCGAAATTCCGATCGATTGGCTATAAATATTTCTCGAGTGTTACAATCGCTCTATGAATCACACTCCACAAATTAAGAAGGCCATACAATTCGCAGCGCGAAAGCACCATGGCCAGATGCGCATCGTTCGTGGGAAGCTTCCCTATATTGTCCATCCGTTTTCAGTCGCAATTCTCGTTGCTGAAGACGGCGCGTCCGATGACGTTGTCACGGCGGCGCTCTTGCACGACACGCTCGAAGACACTGACACTACGCGCGAGGAGATAGCGAAAGTATTTAACGAAGACGTCGCTGTGCTTGTCGAGTCCGTGAGCGAGATTAAAGAAAAAAATGAACATACGTTATCGTGGCATGAGCGAAAGAACGAGTACATTGCGCTCGTCGAACGCGCGAGCGATGACGCACTGTTGATTGCTATCGCCGACAAAATAGATAACACCGAAAGTAGACTTGAGGAATACGAACAGGAAGGCGAATCACTTTTGAAGCATTGGGGACAACCAAACGAGGAGTATCTCTGGTTCCATGGCGAGGTGCTGAAGATAGCGGAGGAGCGGCTTCCCGATCACCGACTCACGAAGCGTCTCGCCGAGGTACATGCGCAAGAAAAGGCAATTTCTACGCAATAATTTGCAGCTACTAGTCGACACTGATATTGTACAAGGCATGAAAACAACGTGGGACCTCGAGCTCCTCTATAAAAGCCTCGATGACCCGCAAATCGAGCGTGATCAGAAGCAAGCCGATAAAGCGATTTCTGCCTTCGTAAAAAAATATTGTTCTCGAGAGGATTATCTAAAGAATCCCGTCGCGCTCGCGAAGGCGCTTGTCGAGTATGAAAAGCTTATCGAGCTTAGAGCAAGCCGCGCCGGCTACTACACAGCCTACCGCAAGTCGCTCGACGTCGAAGACAAGGCGGCTGAAGCACTGAGCGCGAAGCTCGACGAGCGAGCCACAAAACGTGGCAATAAGATTCTCTTCTTCACACTAAAGCTAGGCAAGGTCTCGAAAGCCGTGCAGAAGAAATTTCTCGAGGCTTCCGTGCTCACTCCATATGGGTATTGGCTCCGGCAACTTTTTGATAATGCAAAATACGACCTCTCGGAACCGGAAGAAAAGATCCTCTCGCTCGTAAGCGATGTGTCTTTTGGCCGATGGCTCCAAGCAACGGAGAATATCTTGAATAAGAAAACGGTCATACACGATGGTAAAACATTACCGCTTCCTGAGGCCGAGGCCATGGTCCAAACACTCTCAACTGTGAAGCGGCGACAGCTCTATCGAAGCGTTCGTGACATCTATGAGGGTATGGGCGATGTCGCTGAAAGCGAAATTAATGCAGTCTATACGACGAAGAAAATCGAGGACGAATTGCGCGGATTCAAGACGCCCTTCGAAGCCACGATTCGCGGCTATCAGAATGATCCGAAAAGCATTCTCGCGATGGTTGACGCCGTCATGCGAAGCGCACCTATCGCGCACCGCTTCTATGAGGTCAAGCGTAAATTGCTAAAGGAGAAAATACTCACGTATGCCGACCGAGCTGCTCATGTCGGCGAAATAAAGACGAAAGTGCCGTTTGAAAAGGCAGTTGAAATCGTACGCGAGACGTTTGGCTCATTGAGTGCTCAGTATGCGGATATTTTTGATCGGCTGCTTGTAAATGGACAAGTAGATGTTTCGCCGAAAAGAGGGAAATCGGGCGGCGCATTCTGCTCTTCGGGCGTTACGGTCCCGACGTACGTACTACTAAACCACATCGATAATTTCGAGTCATTAAAGACGCTTGCACATGAAATGGGACACGCTGTTCACGCCGAACGCACGAAGAACCAGCGCCCGCTGTATCAAGGCCATCCGATATCAACGGCCGAAACGGCGAGTACCTTTTTTGAAACAGCGGCGCTCTATCGCATTATCGATATGCTTCCCGCCGAGGAGCGCATCATCGCTCTGCACGATGCTGCGCAAGATAACGTTGCCACCGTCTTTCGGCAAATCGCTTGTTTCCGTTTTGAGCAATCACTGCACGAAGCGATTCGTAAGGAAGGGTATGTGCCGAAGGAGCGCATTGCCGATCTTATGAATACGCATATGTGCGCGTATCTTGGGCCCGCAGTACAGCTCGAGCGTTCGGACGGCTATTTCTTCGTGCATTGGAGCCATATTCGCCGATTCTTTTATGTCTATTCCTATGCGTACGGACAACTTATTTCGAAGGCGCTCTACGGGAAGGTGAAGAAGGATCCGAAGTTTATTGAAAAAGTCGACGGTTTTCTTTCTGCCGGAGAAAGCAAATCACCGTATGACATATTCAAGTCGTGCGGCCTTGATACGAAGAAGCAGGAAATCTTCCTTGAGGGGCTTTCGAGTATCGAAAACGATGTCGCTGAGCTCGAACGGCTGGTGAAATAGTGTTATCTTTTCCCAATATGACCGTCGCGGAAGTACGGAAACGGTATCTGGATTTCTTCGCGAAACGGGGACACGTGATTATTCCCTCGGCACCTATCGTACCCGAGAACGATCCGACGACCCTCTTCACAAGCAGCGGGATGCAGCCCTTGGTTCCATTCCTTATGGGCCAGCCGCATCCGGCGGGCACACGGCTCGCTAACTCTCAGCTCTCGTTCCGAGCGGAAGACATTGAGGATGTGGGTGACAACCGCCACACGACCTTCTTCGAAATGCTTGGTAACTGGTCGCTCGGAGATTATTTCAAGGCAGAGCAACTGCCGTGGATATATGAATTTCTTACGAATAAAGAGGATAGTCTCGGGCTTGATCCGGAGCGACTGTACGTAACGACGTTTTCGGGCTACGCGGCGAGCGGCATGGAAGCAGATTCAGAATCGAAGGAAATCTGGAAGGAAATTGGTGTCGCCGATGACCATATCTACTCGTATGGTGCCGAGAAGAATTGGTGGAGTAGGGCAGGGGTACCGAGCAAGATGCCGCCGGGGGAAATCGGAGGTCCGGATTCTGAGATCTTTTATGACTTCGATATTCCGCACGACGAGAAATATGGCAAGACGTGCCATCCAAATTGCGATTGCGGCCGCTTCATTGAGATCGGCAATTCTGTCTTCATGCAGTTCGCGAAACAGGAAGATGGAAGTTTCAAAGAGTTACCAAACAGAAATGTCGATTTTGGTGGCGGGCTCGAACGCTTAACAGCGGCGACTCGTGATAACGCGGATATTTTCCTCATTGATACCTTTGATGGGGCACGTGAATTGCTCGAAAATCGATCGGGGAAAATGTACGGCGACCAAAATGCTACTCGTTCTTTCAGGATTGTGCTGGACCATATTCGCGCGGCGGCCTTTATGATAGCGAGCGGCATTCGTCCCTCGAATACTGAGCAAGGGTATGTACTTCGTCGTCTGATTCGTCGATCGATTCGCGAGGCGGATAAACTTGGCAGCACTGACGCCGTACTTGGCAAGGTCGCGGAGACGTATTGCGCGACGTATGCAGACGCGTACTCATTTATTATGAAGTCGGCATCTGCCATTCGCGAAGAACTCGAAAAAGAAGAAGCGCAATTTCGAAAAACTTTGACGCATGGCATGCGCGAACTCGAGAAGTCGGGAAAGGACATTGATGCCTTTATGTTGTTCACCACCTACGGGTTCCCAATTGAACTTACTGAAGAGATTGCGAAAGAGAAGGGAATTTTGATCAGTAAGGAAGAAGTTCAGAAGAAGCTGGAAGATCATCAGGCGCTCTCGCGTGCGGGTGCCGAACAGAAATTCACGGGCGGCCTCGCCGATCAGGCAGAGCAGACGATACGCTATCATACGGCGCATCACTTGCTCTTAAAGGCACTCCAAAAAGTGCTCGGGAGCGATGTCCACCAGCGGGGAAGCAATATTACGAGCGAGCGGCTGCGCATCGACTTCTCGTGCGGCACCAAGATGATGCCAGAGCAGAAAGCTGAGGTGGAAGAGATTGTAAACGAGAAGATTGCAGAAGCATTACCGGTCATTCGCACGGTTATGAATAAAGAAGAAGCAGAAAGGTTGAATGCTGAACACGAATTCGGCGCAAACTATCCAGAGCAGGTGAGCGTGTACTCGATAGGACCAAAGGATGCGACCGAAGCCGACCCGAAGTTCTCGGAAGCGTTCTCAATCGAATTCTGCGGCGGCCCGCACATCTCGAATACCAGCGAACTCATCGGCACCTTTAAGATATTAAAAGAAGAAGCATCGTCTGGTGGCGTTCGGCGCATCAAAGCAGTGATAGAATAAATACATGGGTCTTTTAAAAGATTTCTTCCGCGGCGGGCGGAGCGAGTCTGTGGCACTCATCGACATCGGTGCGAGCTCAGTCGTGGGCGCGTACGCACGATATTCCGAGAGTGAGTTGCCGGTGTTGCTCTATACGCGACGTCTACCTATCGAGATCCAAGAGAATGAACCGCACGAGCGCGCGATGTTTCGCGCACTCGAGTTGCTCGGCACAGCGCTGATTATCGATGGTATTCCCGCGCTCGTGCGCGCGACAGGTACGAACGGTGTTGATGCCGTTCTTGTGTCGATCGATGCGCCCTGGCAGGAAACGAAGATACGCGTCGAGCGCATTATGCAGAGGAAAGAGTTCGTATTTACGAAACGCATCGTCGCCGAGACTTTGCGCAAGATGAACCCGGCAGTCCCCGGGAAGAGTATTTCCCACATGAGCGTACTGGGCACAATCCTGAACGGATACGAGGTTCACGATCCGTACGGTAAACGTGTGCGTCAGGCGACGATCATTATTCTTGCGTCGCTTATTGCCGAAAAAGTCTCCAGTATCATTCTCTCGGTCATGCAGAAGCTGTATCACACCAAACGCATTTTCCTCGTGGCCGGCAGTGCGGTACGCTCGCAGGCGATGCGCGTCGCGTTTCCGCACGAGCGCGACGCGATCATTGTCGATGCGTCGGGACCACTCGTTACGATCTCTCTCATACGTAAGGGGCTTCTCGTTGCAGTTTCCGAAGCATTGACGCGCGCTTCGGGGGATAAACCAGGCGCAGCAGAGCTCATGCGCGGTCTTGGAGAAATCGCCAAAGAACATCCTCTGCCGCGAACCATCTTCATGCTTACACGGGATTCAGAGGCTGCCGCTCTTACGGAAGTACTGCAGTCAATGGACACGAGACCATTTTGGCTTTCTGATAACCCGCCGAAAATCATTCCTGTCCTTGCGACGCATCTCACAAGTTACGTTCGCCAGATGACAACTATTGCTCCCGACCTCCCGCTCCTCCTCATGGCTATACAGTATCGAAATACTATTCGAGCACTCTGACATAATGCACACCGCGGTCACAGATGTTCATGCAGGCGGTAACTACGAAATCCCGACTATGAGTCTAACGTCTATTTACCAACAGGTTAGTGCTGGGTATACTTTATTCCATGAACAAATTTGACGATATCATTCCGCCTTCGCGCAGGAGAGAGATGGAACCACTTAGTCAGACTCCTACTACTAATACCGCATCGCAACGGGCGTCCGGTCGACAGCCTCGATTCCCGTACGTCACGATCACTATTGTAATACTCGTTATTGCTGCATCCGTTGGCGCGCTCTTTTATTTCTCGAATGCGAGCGTTGAGGTAATGCCGAATACTCTCTCAGCGTCCGTCCAGAGCTCGTTCACGGCGAGTTCAAGCGCAGGGGGTCTGCCGTTCAAAGTGATTTCAGCTGAAAAGATTGCATCTCAGAGTGTGAAGGCGAGCGGTACGAAAACTGTTTCATCGTCGGCGTCCGGGACCGTCACGATCTACAATACACAGTCGAAATCGCAACAGCTCATCACGAACACGCGCTTCGCGACCTCGGCGGGGCTCATCTTCCGCATTCATGCTGCGGTGACTGTACCCTCCGGGACGACCGCAGTACCGGGTAAAGTCACGGCTAAGGTTTTCGCCGATAAGGCGGGCGGCTCGTATAACGTCGGACCGTCGTCGTTCACGGTTCCAGGGTTTGCCAGCACGCCACAGGCCGATAAGGTCTATGCTCGTTCGTCTACGGCTATGACGGGAGGTGCATCGGGGTCTGTACCCGTGGTGGACGTCACGACTGAAGCGCAGACGCGGCGAGCGCTGAAGACCGCTCTGACCGCTGATCTCGAGAAGAGCCTCCAGAGTCAGATCCCTGCGGGCTATCTCCTCATTCCCGGTGCTGCAACGACGACATTCCAGGAACTGGACTTCGCGCCGTCCGCTAATTCTGGAACTGCTGACGTGAAGGAAAAGGGAATTGTCACTGCAGTCGTCTTCCCCAATACCGCTCTCGGAAAGGCAATTGCGTCTTCTGTTCCGGGGCTGAGTTATCAGGGCGAACCTCTGACTGTTTCAAAAACGGACGCGCTCACTCTCACTCCTGCGTCTCACATGCCTGACGCCGAGGCGACCTCATTTTCGTTTACGCTTTCGGGCTCGGCACCACTCGTTTACACCGTTGATACTGCCCGCATTGCGGCAGCGGTTGCAGGGAAGACGCGCTCTGCAGCTGAGGTCGCCCTCACCAGCTACCCCGAGGTAAGCCGCGCCATTATCATTCTGCGGCCATTCTGGAAGCAGACGTTCCCTGAGGATCCGGCGGCTATCAGGGTGGTCGTGACGAATCCCTGAAGCATGTTGACGATTCTTGGGGCTCCTGCTACATTGATACGGTACCTGCATGAATGAAGGAGGGGAAACTAAGACGACGGTAGGCACCGTTGAAGAGGTGTTGCCTGATTCTCTTTTTCGTGTTCGTCTGGTTCCGCCAGCGAGCCCGTCACCCGAGACTTCGACAAAAGGGGACACAGGGGAGGAAGGCGCACTTGTTCTCGCCTACCTTGCGGGCAAAATGCGCCTTCACCGTATTCGCGTGCTGGTGGGCGATCAGGTTGAGATGGTGCTCGATCCCTACGGGGGTCGCGCCAGAATTGTTCGGAGGCTTACTTAATAATGGAAATGGCCCACCTACGCTAAAGCTTCGGCGGGCATAAGATTTTCTAATTCACTTCGTTCACAACAAAATCTTATGAAAGTACGTGCGTCTATAAAAAAGCAGCAGCCGGGAGATCAGCTCGTCCGCCGTGGCGGACGTCTTTTCCGTATCAATAAGAAAAACCCGCGCCGCAAAGCGCGCCAGGGTTAATTATTTTATATGCGTATCGCCGGTGTCACGATTCCTGATGATAAACAGCTCGCGTATGCGCTGCCGCAGATCTTCGGCATCGGCCCGACGCGTGCACGAGAGATCCTGATACAAGCGAAGGTTGATTTCACTAAGAAAGGCAAGGAGCTTACAAGCGAACAGGAGCAGAAGATCCGCTCGCTCGCCGAAGCGTTTGTCATCGAGGGCGAACTGCGTCGTGAGATAGGTCAGAATATTAAGCGGCTCAAAGATATCAAGTCGGCTCGCGGTGCGCGCCACGAGCGGGGGCTTCCTGTCCGTGGCCAGCGCACAAAGACGAATTCCCGCACGCGCCGCGGCAACGTGCGCAAGACGATGACCTCAGGCCGACGTACGCTCGAAAAGACATAATTATGGGAAAGAAACGAATCATCAAGAAAAGTGGAAAAGGCCTCGACGCGGGAAGAAAGGAGCGCGCGATGTCGAGAGTTACGAAACGTCACCTCGAGAAGGGTATTCTCCATATCGAAGCAACGTTCAATAACACGAAGGCCATTCTCACGGACGAGAAGGGAAATGCGATCATTTCATCCTCGGCTGGTGCGCTCGGCTTCAGCGGTGCGCGCAAGTCGACACCCTACGCAGCGGCGAAGGTCGGGGAGTTCCTCGGCGAGAAGGGAACGATGATCGGCCTCAAGGAGGCATCGGTGGTCATTCGTGGTGTCGGTGCGGGGCGCCAGTCGGTCTTACGTGCATTCTCGAGCAAGGGCATCCAGATTCGCTCCATCAAGGACGCGACGCCGGTGCCGCATAACGGGCCGCGCCCGCCGAAGCCGCGCCGCGTGTAAAATATATTTATGATTACCGGACCACGATATAAGATCGCGAAGCGCCTCGGCGTTTCAGTATTTGAGAAAGCGCAGACGCAGAAGTTCGCGCTCTCCGCTGACCGCAGTGCAAAGAACAAACGCCGTGGCCGCGGCCGCCAAAGTGAGTACGGCAAGCAGATGCTCGAGAAGCAGAAGGTACGCGTGACCTACGGCCTGCCCGAAAAGCAGTTTCGCGGGTATGTGAACAAAGCGCTTGCCGCGCATAGCGCGAAGCCGGCGGACCGTTTGCACGAGCTCCTGGAACTGCGTCTCGATAACGTAGTTTGGCGATTGGGCCTGGCGCCGACGCGCCGTGCGGCACGCCAGATGGTTGCGCATGGCCACGTGCTCGTCGGGGACAAGAAGATCCGCGTTCCTTCGCACGCGCTTTCGCCGGGAGAGAAGATCGCCGTGCGCGAAAGTTCGAAATCGCACGGGGTCCTTGTCGGTTTCGGCGAGCGCTTTATGGAGCGGCCGCTTCCCTCGTGGCTTTCGTGGAATCCGAAGGCGATGGAGGGCTCGGTAGTTGCGCGACCGACGGCCGCTTCGGCGGATCCGGCGGGCGACCTCACGACTGTGCTCTCATTCTACACACGTTAGATTATTATTGGTAATTACGATTGAGTTATGGAATACCACATCACACTTCCGAGTAAGCCTCGTATCGTTTCAGAAGAAGGCGTACAAGGCGTATACGAGATTGATTCGCTCTACCCGGGCTACGGCCACACGCTGGGCAATTCGCTCCGCCGCATTATTCTCTCGTCGCTTCCCGGCGCCGCAGTAACACAGGTGAAGATCGAGGGCGTTCCCCACGAATTCGCGACCATTGAAGGTATGCGTGAGACCGTGATGGAGATGCTTTTAAATTTGAAGCGTGTGCATTTCGTTCTTCACGGCGACGATCCGCAGACTATTGCGCTCTCGGTCAAGGGTACGCATGAAGTGACGGCAAGAGATTTCAAGCTTCCAAGCCAGGTCGAAATACAGAATCCTGATCAGCACATCGCCGACCTCTCGGGGAAAGCCTCGCTCGAACTCGAGGCGACGATCGATCGCGGCCTCGGCTATGTGCCGCGCGAGGTGCTCTCGAAGGAAAAGGTCGACATCGGCACCATCGCGCTCGATGCGACCTTTACGCCGATTCGCCGCGTGAACTATGAGGTGGAAAATATGCGCGTCGGGGACCGGACCGATTTCAACCGCCTGCGCATTTTTATCGAGACGAACGACACGATTTCACCGCGCACGGCACTCGAACAATCAATAGAGATAATGATCCACCAGCTGAAGTCGATTATCGGTTTCCAGGAGAGTGCTCCTGTAAGCGTGCCGACGGCTGCTCCTGCTGCAGAAAGCGATGCACCGGGTGCTGGCGCGACCAAGGTGAAAGTCACGGAGCTCGGCCTCTCGGCGAGGGTAATCGGAGCGCTCGAGGGCGCGGGCATCAAGAGTGCAGCCGGTCTCGCACGCAAGTCGGCCTCATCGCTGAAAGAGATTGACGGCATCGGGGACAAGGCGATTGAAGAGATCTCCAAGGCGCTCGCCGGCCTCGGTCTTGTGCTCAAGATGGATTAAGCATTGGATTGTTGGAACACGTATGGCATACACCAAAAAAGCGAGAGTCTTCGGTCGGCCGGCGAATCAGCGCCGGGCGCTCTTGCGTTCGCTCGCTCGCTCGCTCGTCATGCACGAGCGCATCTCGACAACCGAGGCGAAGGCGAAAGAGTTGCGACCGTTCGTCGAGCGGTTAGTGACCTACGCAAAGAAGAACACGCTCGCGAGCCGACGGCTTACGCAGATGCGGCTCGGCGACACGGCCTCGGTGAAGAAACTCTTTGGCACGATCGGTCCGCGCTATGCCGATCGGAAGGGCGGGTACACACGCGTGGTGAAGCGCACGAAGCGCGGCGCGAACGATGCACGCAAGCTTGCGTATATCGCGTTTGTGTAGATACTATGAGCACTTTAATGAAACCGACAACTCATACCATCGATGCGACTGATCGTACGCTTGGACGCGTGGCGAGCGAGGCGGCGCACGCGCTTCTCGGGAAGCGTTCGGTGCACTTCGTCAAGAATCAAGCGCTTCCGGTGAAGGTCGTTATCGAGAACGCGAGCAAACTGCATCTCCCGAAACGCCGGACGGAGGGGAAGGTGTATCTCCACTACACGGGGTATCCAGGCGGTCAGCGCTCGATCCGCATGGACGAGATGATCACGAAGAAGGGAATAGAAGAGGTCGTGAAGAAGACGGTTGATGGAATGATCCCACGCAACAAACTTCGCACGCCACGCATGAAGAATTTAATAGTGCACGCATAATATATGGCAACGAAATTTATTACCGCAGTCGGGCGCCGCAAGACCGCTACCGCGAGCGTGCGGATGATTGCCGCGTCGAAGTCATCGGTGATGGTCAACGGCAAGAGCGTCAAAGATTATTTTAAGACCAGTGAACGCGCGAAGGTCGCCGAGGAGGCGCTCGCGATGGCCGAGAGCGCGGAGCACTACGCAGTGGCCGCACATGTCGAAGGCGGCGGCATCGCGGCACAAGCGGATGCACTTCGCCACGCTATCTCTCGCGCGATTATCAAGGCTGAACCGGGCACTCGTGCGAAGCTAAAGGCTGCGCACTTCCTCACGCGCGATCCGCGCGCCAAGGAACGAAAGAAACCGGGCCTCGTGAAGGCGCGTAAACGCAAGCAATGGAGCAAACGTTAGTCTCACAAGAAATCGCCGTTAGGCGATTTCTTGCATATCTTTATTGAACATTTGAAAAAAATCGCAATTTCAGGCATAGTGGAGAGATGGATGGGGAAGATTATGTAAAAATCGAGGTCGAGGATCCTGAGGCACCCGAAGGATGCGAAGATCCCGAGTCCCTCGAGGGAAACAAGATCGCAAAATTGCGTGACGAGCTAAGCGCATGTCGGAAGGAGAAACAGGAATATATGGACGGCTGGCAGCGGGCCAAGGCGGATTATGTGAATCTCTTGAAGCGAATAGAGGGAGACACTAAAGCGTCGGAATTGAGAGGTAAGGTGAAGGCTGTTGGAACTCTCTTACCGGCGTTTGACGCGCTCGAGCGTTCTAAAGAGCATGGAGAGATTCCAGAAGGATTTACGGCAATCGCGCGGCAGATCGAGAGTGCATTCGCGTCACTCGGGCTCGAGGAGGTGGGGAAGGTGGGCGAGCAGTTCGACCCGGCGATGCACGAAGCGTTTGGGCAGGACGCCACTCAAGATTCAGAGAACGACAATAAAATCATAGCGGTACTTGAAAAAGGCTGGTGCATTAACGGCTCGGTGATACGTCCGGCAAAAGTCCGCGTTGCACATTTTGGCGGATAAGGTCGTCGGCAAGCAAAACAAAATAGAGCGCTCGGGCCGCTAGGCCAATTCAACTCTCTTTTGTTTTGCTTGCACTCCTCCCTGCATTTCCGTAGAATCATTACTACGTAACCTATTTAATTATGGCAAAAATTCTTGGTATTGATTTGGGCACTACGAACTGCGCGATGGCGATCGTCGAGGGTGGTGAGCCACGTGTTCTCGAGAACGCCGAGGGAGCGCGCACCACACCCTCTATCGTCGCGGTGGGGAAGAACGGCGAACGCATCGTCGGCACGCTCGCTAAGCGTCAGTCGGTGACCAACCCCTTGAATACCATTTTCCAAATCAAGCGTTTCATCGGACATTCTTTCGACGAGTCTGCCGTGCAGAAGGATAAAGCGTCGGTACCCTTCGAAATGCGCAAGGCCGACAACGGAGGAATCGAGGTCAAGATGAATGATAAATGGTACCGCCCCGAAGAGCTCTCTGCGATGATTCTCGGGAAGTTAAAGGCCGATGCTGAAGCGCGGCTCGGTGAGAAGATTACCGAAGCGGTGATTACGGTGCCCGCGTACTTTAACGATGATCAGCGGAGCGCGACAAAGGCCGCGGGGCAAATCGCGGGTCTTGAAGTAAAGCGCATCATCAACGAGCCGACCGCTGCTGCGCTTGCGTACGGTTTCAACAAGAAAAAGGATGAGAAAATCGCCGTGTTCGACTTTGGCGGAGGCACCTTCGACATCTCGGTGCTTGAAGTGGGCGATGACGTTATCGAGGTGAAGAGTACCGACGGCGACGCGCACCTGGGCGGGAAGGATATCGACCAGAAGATCATCAGCTGGCTCGCGGCTGAATTCAAAAAGGAAAGCGGCATCGACGTGCTCGGCGATGCGCTCGCCCGTCAGCGTCTCGACGAGGCGGCAGAGAAGGCGAAGATCGAGCTCTCGAGCGCTATGGAGAGCGAAATCAATATTCCATTCTTGACTAGTGATGCGTCCGGTCCCCGGCACCTGTTGATTAAGATGTCGCGCGCGAAGCTCGAAGAATTGTCGAGTGAATTTATCGATCGTGCGATGGCGATCAGCAAGCGCGCTATGGAAGCGTCACCGTTTAAGGTGGAAGATATTCAAGAAGTGATTCTCGTCGGCGGCCAGACGCGCATGCCTGCCATCCAGGCAGCCGTCGAAAAGTTCTTTGGCAAGAAGCCAAACATGACGGTGAACCCGGACGAAGTAGTCGCGATTGGTGCAGCGATCCAAGCGGGCATCCTTCAAGGCGATGTGAAGGACATTTTACTTGTCGATGTGATCCCGCTCTCGCTCGCCATCGAGACGATGGGCGGCGTCGCGACGAAGCTTGTCGAGCGCAACACGGCGATCCCGACTAGTCGCTCGCAAACCTTCTCGACGGCAGCCGACAATCAGCCGTCAGTGGAGATTCATATCACGCAGGGCGAGCGCGCGATGAGCGCCGACAATAAGTCACTCGGCAAATTTATGCTCGACGGTATCCCGCCCGCGCCGCGCGGTATGCCACAAGTCGAAGTGACCTTCGACGTTGATGCGTCCGGCATTCTCACCGTGAAGGCGAAGGAGAAGACCACAAGCAAGGAGCAGAGCATTCGCATCGAGGGCTCCACCGGCCTCTCGAAGGCCGACATCGAGAAGATGCAGGCAGACGCGCAGGCGCATGCCGCAGACGACGAGAAACGTAAAGAGCTCGTCGAAGTGCGCAACATCGCTGACCAAGCGATGTACGCTGCCGAGAAAGCGATCAAGGATAATGGAGACAAAGTCGGCGTCGAATTGGTGAAAGAAGTGCAGGACAAGATTGATGCTTTGAAGACGGCGAAGAATAGCGAAGACGCGGGAACTATCAAGAGCGCCACTGAAGCACTTTCAACAACTCTCTCGAAAATTGGAGAAGCGATGATGTCCTCCTCCGCCAAGGCTACGGAGGATAAAAAAGATGCTGGCAATTCACCGCCACCAGAAGGGGCTGCGCCAACTGACGCAGAATTTAAAGAAAAGCCCTAAATAGTTCAAAACACCGCGCCCCAGAGGGGCGCGGTGTTTTGATTGACCTCATCTTGGCCAAAGAGTAGAATGCCGCAGGAAGGGGGCACAAAAAATGTACACGGTCGAAGGATGGTGCGCTGGATTTCTCGTTTTTAGCGAGAAGGTGCCAAGGACAAACTATGAGGCATTTCTTGAATTCAAACGCGAACAGCTGGAGAAGGGAGAACTCACGATAACGTATTGCAACGGTGCCGTGACGCATGTGATCAAGGAACTGTGCATCGATCCATGTGACGAGCAGGGCAACTGGATGCTTGAGTTAGGCGTGAGCTATAAGGTCTGAGCGGCGGTGGAGGAGAGCCTCCATCGCCGCTTTTTGCATACAATTCTAAGACGGCGTATTATAGAGCGCATATGACAAAAGATTACTACAAAGTACTTGGGGTCGATAAGAAAGCGTCGCAGGACGATATTAAGAAAGCGTTTCGGAAGCTCGCGCACAAGTACCATCCCGACAAAGGCGGTACCGACGAGTCAAAGTTTAAGGAGATTACGGAGGCGTATTCCGTCTTGAGCGACGATAAGAAGCGCCGCGAATATGACACGTATGGTCAGGCATTTGCCGGCGGGCACGGTTCCTCGACAGACTCGGGGCAAGCAGGACAAGGATTCGGCGGATTCGATTTCAGCCAATTCCAGCAGGGATTCGGTCAGGGCGGAATGGAATTCGATTTCGGAGATATTTTCGGCGACATATTTAGCAGCTCTCGCGGGGGTACACCTCGAGGCGTAGCACGAGGACGTGATATCTCCATCGATGTCGAAATCTCATTTAAGGATGCGGTGTTTGGCACCGCGCGCAAAGTGCTCATCGCGAAGGTCTCGGTCTGTGAAGTGTGCGGAGGGAACGGCGCGAAGCGCGGTACCGATCTCGAGACCTGCGCTACCTGCTCGGGCAGCGGTCGCGTGCATGAGACGCGCAACTCGCTCCTTGGACAATTCACCAGCGTTCGTGCCTGCACGGTCTGCGAGGGCAGCGGCAGGATCCCGAAGGAGAAGTGCGAGGGATGCAAAGGCCGCGGTGTGAGACGCCAGGAACAAGAAATTCAAATCTCCATTCCGGCTGGTATAGACAACGGCGAGATGATTCGTCTCCCGCAGCAGGGCGAGGCGGTGAAAGGCGGTATCGCTGGAGATCTCTATGTGAAGGTGCACGTGAAGCCGCATCCAGTCTTCCGTCGTGAGGAATCAAATCTCATGATGGATCTGCCGGTCAAGCTTACCGATGCGCTCCTCGGCACCACGGTCCCGATTGAGACTTTGGAAGGGAAGGTACTCGAGGTTAAGATCCCTCCGATGAAACGCGCGGAGGAATTACTGCGCATACGCGGCAAGGGCGTTCCTCTTGGTGGTTCACCCCGAGCGGAATCGAGGGGCGATCTTATCATCCGTCTCGAAGCGGCGCTTCCGCATAAGCTCTCGAGTAAGGCGCACAAAGCAATTGAGGACTTAAAGAGCGAAGGGCTTTAAAGTTGTTATACTGACGGCATGCCCGCTAGCACAAGTCTCGCAGAGGTGAGTACGCTTGCAACAAACACCGCGCTTTCAGCGTGGGGCATGGCAGGTGATTTTCTCATCATCCTCATTTTGCTCGGTGTGTTGCTCCTGTTTGCATCGTACATCGGCCGCGGACCGTTCGTCGCGGTGTTGCTCGCTTTTTATGCCGCATACGCGCTCTATGTCGCTTTCCCCTACACGTCGCTTCTGCCTACGCAACCTCCTGTCACCGCGCTTTTCGCAAATATAGGTCTGTATCTCGCGCTTGTCATCGCGTTTTATATCATCCTGCGGCGCGTGGTCGTCTCGGACTTCCTGTATATAGGAATTTTCGGTCTCGTCGTACTCGCGTTCCTCGGCGCGGCCTTTATCATTGCGCTCGCGTATCACGTCTTTCCGGTCTCCTCCATCTATCAGTTCTCGCCTGCGATCGATCTGCTCTTCCTGCCCAAAGAATATTTCTTCTGGTGGTTCGTCGCTCCCGCCATCGGTCTTTTCTTCGTCGCTCGGTGATTTCTTCATCCGGTGCTATCATGGCAGGTTATGCCGTTTGAAGAAAAAAGGAAGCAAACACGCGTCATGCCAGTACTGCGGGCGTATACCGCAGCATCTTTGTGCTATCCGAGGGCCCTAGCGCTCGTGATCATCGGCGTCATCGGCACGCAGTTTGTGAGTATCACCATTCCGCTCTATCTCAAGCAGTTGATAGATGTTCTCTCGAAGAGCACTCCGTCAGACCATGTGGTACAGGTATCGCTGGTTATTCTCGCAACGTATGCGGGTCTCGCGATATTTAATTGGATTGCTCGAAGAATACTGTTAGTTTCTGTTAATCATATTGAGGTGCATGCCATGGCAGATTTGGCGAATAATGCCTTTAGTAATTTGATCGGCCACAGCCACGACTTCTTCCTCTCAAACTTCGCAGGCACGCTCACGCGGCGGGTAACTCGATACTCGCGGTCGTACGAACAGGTGTTCGATAGCGTCGCCTTCAATTTTCTGCCGACATTGCTTTTCTCGATCGGGAGCATCACCGTATTGTATTCGCGTAGCCATTGGCTCGGGCTCGCACTGCTCGTGTGGGTTGTCGTGTTTATCGCGCTACAGATCGTGATGACGAACTGGCACCATCCGCTTCGAGTCGCACGCGTCGCGCAGGACAGCAAGATGACGGGGGCACTCTCGGACGTCATCGGCAATCATTCGGCCGTGTCACTTTTCGCAGCAGCATCGTATGAGAAGAAAACTTTTGCAGAGATCGTCGATATGTGGCGACTGGCGACGGCCCGCGCGTGGAGTGCAAACAACATGATTCAGGCGATACAGCAGGGTCTCGGTATCATTATTGAGGTCGGTCTTCTCGGGATAGGAATCATGCTCTGGCGGCAAGGAGTGGTAACCGTGGGTGATTTCGTACTCATTCAGATCTACATTATCGGACTTGTTGATCAGGTTTGGAATATCGGCAACACGATACGACGCTTGTATGACTCTTTCGCCGATGCGTCTGAAATGATCGATATTATGGAGCTGCCGTACGGCATTAAGGATAGTCTGGCCGCGCGTCCGCTCGTATACAAAGAGGGTGCCATCCGTTTCGACGATGTTGCGTTCTACTTCTCGGAGGACCGCCCAATTCTCAGGCAATTTAATCTGGACATCTCGGGCGGCGAGAAAATCGCGTTCGTCGGTCCCTCGGGAGCAGGGAAATCAACGGTCACAAAGCTGTTACTGCGCCTCTACGACACATGCGGGGGCAGTGTCATGATCGACGGGCAGGATATTCGTGAAGTGAGTCAAAAGAGTTTGCACGAGACGATTGCCTTCGTGCCCCAGGAACCGATACTCTTCCATCGGACGCTGCGCGACAACATCCTCTATGGGAGACGCGACGCGAGTGAAGAAGAAATCGTCGAAGCGGCAAGGCGTGCGCATTGCCACGAATTCATTTCGGCACTGCAGGACGGATACAATACTTATGTCGGTGAGCGCGGAGTCAAGCTCTCTGGCGGCGAGCGTCAGCGCATCGCTATCGCGCGCGCAATCTTGAAGAATGCTCCCATCTTGGTGCTTGACGAGGCGACGTCCAGCCTCGACTCTGAATCAGAAGCGCTTATTCAAGATGCGCTCGCGAAACTCATGGAAGGGAAAACGGTTATCGTCATCGCGCATCGCCTCTCGACAATCATGAAGATGGATCGCATCGTTGTTATGGAAAATGGCAATGCGATACTCTCAGGCACGCACGCGGAGCTGATCGCTCAGGAGGGCAATCTTTATAAGAAGCTGTGGGAAATCCAGGCCGGCGGCTTTATAGCGAGCAATTCGTAGTGGTATAGTTTCTCTATGACTCTTGCTGAAGAATTGAAGGCACGTGGATTGGTTGAGGATTTCTCGGCACCGGTCGAGCAGATCCTATCGCAGAACAGGACCGTCTACGTTGGTGTCGACCCGACCGCCGATTCGATGCACGTTGGCCATTTGGTTCCTATTTTGCTCATGAAGCGGCTTGGTGCCGTCGGCCATAAGCTTATTTTCCTTGTGGGTGGTGCGACAGGAATGATCGGGGACCCAAAGGAGAAAGGTGAGCGAACTATGCTCGACGAAGAAACTATTGCGGCAAACACACGAGCGCTCAAGGCACAATTGAAGAGCGTTCTTGGCGAGACTAAATTTGAAATGGTAGACAATGCCGATTGGCTCGGACAAGTGAAATTGATCCCGTTCCTTCGCGACGTGGGCAAGCACTTCACCGTTAACAACTTGATCAAGCGCGAGATTATCAAGAAACGCCTTGAGAATCCTGACGACAGCATTTCGTATACAGAATTTACGTACGCACTCCTTCAAGGTCTTGATTTTTTGACGCTGAACGAGAAGTATAGATGCGATTTGCAGGTTGGTGCTTCTGACCAGTGGACAAACATTCTCTCGGGCGTGGATTTGATTCGAAAAAAGCTCGGTAAAGATGCGTATGCGTTTACGGTGCCTTTGGTAACTGACTCAACCGGGAAGAAGTTTGGCAAGAGCGAGGGGAATGCCGTGTGGCTTGATACGAAAAAGACGTCGCCATTTCAGTTCTATCAATTCTGGATTAATCTGCCCGACGAGGACGTCGAGAAATATCTGAAGGTGTACACTTTCCTCCCGCTCGAGGAGATCACCGTGTTGATGGACAAGCATAAGGCCGCTCCAGCCGAACGCGAGGCGCAAGAGACCCTTGCGCGCCTCGTGACTGAGATCGTACATGGGCCAGCCGCGGCCGCGCAGGTGGCCGCGGCAACTGACGCACTCTTTGGCGGTACGCCATTTAGCGGACTCTCGGCAGAGGCGCGTACTGTCGCGCTCGCGGAAGCTCCGTCAATTGAGCTCACGAAGCAGGACATCGAGGGTGGTAGCCCGCTTTCAGAAATATTGGTAAAAGGGGGACTCGCGAGCTCGAAGAGCGACGTGCGACGACTCATCGAAGGTAGGGGGATTTTCCTGAACGACTTCGCGATCGAGAACCCAGATCAAAAAATCTTCCCGGGCGACCTGCCGGGCGGTCACGCCCTCATTCGCAAGGGCAAGCAGGGCGTCCTCGTTCTCGTTTTGAAATAACATTCAAATCCGCTATAGTGGAGCCACGCGTCGGTGGTAGAGTGGTCAATTACAACAGGCTGTAAACCTGTCGCCCATTGGGCTACGTTGGTTCGAATCCAACCCGGCGCACAAAGTTGAGAAATCCTGCCTTACGGCAGGTTTTCTGCTTTATGCGTCGAGCAAACGGTGCAGTACCGCCCAGATGATCCGTTTACGTGAGCAATGCTTCGCCGTGGTATCGTGCCGATATGGGTATTTTGTTTAAACGGTTGCTGCATCCGATTTCGGTTAGCGCGATCTTCGTTGTCGCGCTCGCGGGTACATATTTGTACAAGCCTGACATCGTTAGTGCTCCAACACTGCAGGTATTGTCGAATATACATGAACCGCGCGCGGTGGCGCTCATCCCAGTTCGGATTCTCTTTTTAGGTGACATCATGCTTGATCGGTCGGTAGCCGTCCGCGCGAAAGCCGTTGGATATGATGCGCTCACGACAAAGGTGGAGAGTATGTTCACAAGTGCGGACGCGACGGTAGCAAATCTCGAAGGCACGATAACAACGAACCCCTCGATCTCCCAGGTTGATCATACTAAATTACAGTTCACCTTCAATCCTGCCGCCGTACCTTTTTTGCAGCACATAGGAATCACTGCGGTCAGTCTTTCGAACAACCACGCGCTCGACTTCGGCAGAAGCGGTTACCGTGCGACGAAAGAATTCCTGAAGCAAGGGAATATTATCGCATTCGGGTCGCCGTACAATTTCGACAACCCCTCAACCAAGTTCACGATTCGCGGGAGAAATATTTGTTTCGTCGGCTATGAGGGAGCATATACGTTCAACGCAAGTTCGACAGAACGTGAGATCGCTCGACTCCGCCCCTCCTGCGATCTCCTTATTGCGACGATGCACGCAGGTGTGGAATATGATACGGGGCACACATCTGAACAACGGCGAGTCGCTCGCGCCTTTATTGATGCGGGTGCTGATGCGATCATCGGGACGCATCCGCACGTCGTCGAGCCGCTCGAAATATACAAAGGGAAAGCAATTTTCTATTCGCTCGGGAATTTCATTTTCGATCAGAATTTCTCTTTTGGAACGACGCACGGTCTTGCTGTATATATGGAATGGAATGAGAACGAGACGGCCTACGAACTCGTACCAATCACCATACGAGGACAGGAGGTCACATTCTCAGACAATGCCGAGGGATTAAAGACGCGGAGTGCGCTCATTGATAGGGAACTGCCAAACGATATTTCGGGCGCTATACTAAACACCAGCTCCTTCACGCTTAAATAGCAGTCTGATTTTTCTGCGTGGTATTGTGCCTCGATGGACGTCCTCTACCGATGCGCACTGAAACGATTTCTATTCCTATTTCCGCCGGACGGCGTACATGCGGTATTTACGGCTGTGGGCGAATTCGCGGGGCGAATTCGCGGGGCGAGGAAATTATTTACGGCTGCGTACGGCTACTCCGGGCCAGACATCAGCAAGACGGTAGATGGCATCACCTATCGCACTCCCGTTCTCCTTTCTGCCGGATTCGATCCAGACGGACGCCTGACGCGCATCTTACCGTCGCTCGGCTTCGGCGGAGAGGAGATTGGCTCGGTAACGGCGCACCCTTGCAAGGGAAACCTGCGGCCGCATCTCACGCGGCTCGCTCGAAATAAAAGTATCGTGGTATACAAGGGGCTCCGCAATCGCGGGGTCGATGCGCTCATTTCGAAACTCTCACGAACACCGCGCATTCCTGGATTCGTGATCGGCATCTCGATCGCGCGCACGAACAGTCCGGAGGCAGGGACGGACAGCCAGTCGGGAATTACAGACTACATCGAGTCGTTTAAGAAATTGAACGAAGCGGAAGTTGGAGATTATTATACACTCAATATCTCATGCCCGAACGCGTTTACGGGCGAGACATTTGCCACTCCCGAAAATCTTGCAAAACTTCTGTCACACATTCGGCAGGTCTCCTGTACGAAACCGATCTATCTCAAGATGCCGATTAACATTCCTTGGGAACAATTCGAGAAGCTTCTCGACATTGCGATCAAGAATGACATACAAGGCGTCGTGATCGGTAATCTAAATAAAAATTATGCAGACCTCAAGCACCCGGAGGACGCGCCGAGAGATTTCCGCGGCGGCCTCTCGGGCGTGCCATGTCGCGCGCTATCAACCGAAATCATTCGTAAGACGCGCGAGAAGTATGGAAAGCGCTTCACGATTATAGGCGTGGGCGGTATCTTCACTCCCGAGGACGCGATGGAAAAATTCGCGGCCGGCGCCGACCTCGTCCAACTCATCTCGGGCATGATCTTCGAAGGCCCCGGGCTCATTAAGGCGATTTGTGAGCGGTATTCCAGACAGAAACCGTAAGGCGTCGCCTTACGGTAGGAATTCTTTATGATATCGTATGGCAATGGCAAATAAACCTGTCCTGCTCACCGGCATCCAGCCCTCAGGGGATCTCCACATAGGCAACTACTTTGGTGCGATGAAGCCCTTTGTTGAACTCGCTCAGACGGGAGGGTATCAGACATACGTGATGGTGGTCGATTATCACGCACTCAACACGGTACAGGATTCAGATCAGATGCGCCGCCGTATTCGTGAAATTGCAATGGCTTATCTTGCCGTTGGTCTTGATCCAAACGAGATCATTCTTTTTCAGCAATCGGCCGTACCTGCTCATACTGAACTCGCATGGATTTTTGACGCGATTACCACAATGCCGTACCTGATGCGCGCACACGCCTTTAAGGATGCTGAAGCGAAGAATAAAGAAATCAGTGTGGGCACATTCAACTATCCCATGCTTATGGCCGCCGATATTTTACTCTATGACACCACTCTTGTGCCGGTGGGTAAGGATAACAAACAACATATCGAAATCACACGTGATACCGCAGAGAAATTCAATCGGATTTTTAAAGAAGAAGTCTTTACTCTGCCCGAGGGACATATCCAGTCTGGGGTTGAAATCGTACCGGGCACCGATGGTCAGAAGATGAGTAAGAGCTACGGGAACGTTATTCAACTCTTCGGCTCGCACGATGATCTCGTAAAGGCAGTCATGAGCATCGTGACTGATTCAAGCGGGGAGCGTCCGCAGAACGTGTACGCTATCCATAAATTAGTACGCAGTGAAGAGGAGCTCGAGCAGATGTACACCGAGCACAAGGGGAATTATAAAGTGCTGAAAGAATTCTTGATCGAGGATCTTGATCGCTATTTCGCGCCCATACGTGCCAAGCATGAGGAGCTTAAGAGTGATGACAGCATCGTTGATCTTGTCCTTGAAGCGGGGAAGCGCGAGGCGCGCGCGGTGAGCGAAACGAAGATGGAACAGGTGCGTCGAGCTATCGGAGTCGCATAACTTGCTTTACATTTCAGTCAAATCTGGTATTTCCTTTCAGAAGATCTTGGGAGAGAGAGGAGAAAGGGATGGCAGCTGTCGAAGGTGATGTGGCCGTTCTCATCCTGGATGAGAACGGCCAGCGGCGTGAGCAGATTCAACGAGCGCTTCAAAACGATCCTGGCATCAAGTACCTGAGCATGCGAACGGCGCAAGAAGTCGTGAACGCATGTGCGGATGTGGAACTGAATGTCGGGCTCGTGGTTGTTGTCTACAGCAAAGGCCCAAAGAATGTTTTCAATGCGATTCAGCGGCTGCGCGAGAACGCGCGCGACAAAATGCCAGCGGTCATTGGAGCAACCACGCGAGCACAGCACAATTTCTTCTTGCTGGATTGCGGCTGCAAGGACACGGTCACGTTGAGTGGAAGCAATCCTGGCCCGCTACTGTCAAGAAAGGTGCGCGAGCACATAGGACTCTGATTCTCTGGTGGGGGTAGGTAGGCTGGGGTCGCAAGATCCCAGCCTTTTGTATATTTATGGTATCGTGTCCAGATATGGAGCGATCGATGATTGTCGAGCTGGGATGGCATATCGGCGAGACAGTGTCCATTTCAGGCTGGGTCGATGTCCGGCGGGATCATGGGAAACTAGTTTTCCTCGATATACGCGATCGCTCTGGAAAAGCGCAGTGTGTTTGCTTGCCACAGCACTCTGAGGCCGTTACGATCGCGCAGACATTGCGGCAAGAGTGGGTCGTACAGCTTGAAGGTGTCGTGAATGAGCGCCCAGAGAAAATGCGGACCGAAACAGCGAACGGGAACATTGAGCTTGAAGTAACGTCAATTACTATCGTCGCACCGGCCCAAGAGCTTCCGTTTCCAAAGGACGAAAAGGTCAACCTCGATACGTATCTCGACAATCTCCCGCTCACACTCAGATCTGATCGCGCACGGGCTATTTTCAGAGTTCAGGCTGAGATTACAAATGCGTACCGCGGCTTTCTCAATCTACATGGCTTTACCGAGTTCCAGGCGCCAAAACTGATCGGTGACGATGCCGAGGGAGGAGCAAACGTTTTCTCGGTACCGTATTTCAACGACAAGACGGCACATCTCGGTACGTCGCCGCAGTTCTATAAACAAATCATGGTTGGTGTTCTCGAGCGCGTGTATGCGGTTGGAAACGTATACCGCGCGGAGAAACACTCCACTACGCGACACTTAAATGAGTACACCTCGATGGATATGGAAATGGGGTTCATTAAGGACCACTCCGATCTGATGGATCTCGAGCTGCGTTTTATGCATGCGCTTATTAAGCAGCTCGAGATGAACTGCAAAGAAGAATTTGCGTTACTGGGCGCCACGCTGCCTACTGCCCCTGCAGAATTCCCCATGATGAAGCTCCGCGAGGCGCTCGAGCTCATTTACAAAGAAACTGGGCGTGACAATCGTATCGAGCCTGACCTCGAACCCGAGGACGAACGCTGGCTCTCGGAGTGGGCCAAGCGCGAGAAGGGAAGCGACTTCATATTTATCACTCACTATCCGCTCTCGAAGCGGCCGATGTACACCTACGAAGACCCAGATGATCTCGGTTACACGAGAAGCTTCGATCTCCTCTTCCGTGGTGTGGAGATAACCACCGGCGGCCAGCGACGACACGAGTATGAGAGTTTGATCGAGGGAATTAAAATGAAGGGACTTGATCCAGAGAAATTCTCGTATTATTTGCAGGCATTTAAATATGGTATGCCGCCTCACGGCGGTTGGGGTATGGGTCTTGAGCGCCTCACGCAGAAGATGCTCAATCTCGCGAATGTGAAAGAGGCAACACTTTTCCCGCGCGATATCAACCGAATCGATACGCTTCTTTCTGACGTACATGCAGACACAACAGAGGACTAACTTCACCATCAAAACAGATGGGTACGAAGGCCCGTTTGAACTTGTGCTCGATCTCATCGAGGCGCGCAAATTGCTCGTGAACGACTTGGCGCTGTCATCTATTACTGAAGATTTTATTCTACACGTGCGTTCGCAGGCGACCTTTCCGGTCGAGGCGACCGCTAATTTCATACAGATTGCAGCGACATTGCTCCTGATCAAATCAAAATCCCTCATTCCCGACCTCACGCTGACTGAAGAGGAGAGTGGCGATGTCGAAGATTTGAAACGGCGACTCGAGGCCTACGAGAAAGTGCGCGAAGCGTCCCGCGAGCTCGCGCGCATCTACGGAAAGGCAGTGATGATTCAAGAAGGCGAGCGTCCGCTCGAAGTGCTGTTCGCGCCGGCGCGCGATCTCTCGGCACCTGCGCTCGCTGAAGCACTCGCACGAGTTCTCTCTGCACGCGAGGAGGTCAAAGAGCTGCCCGAGGCGCGCGTAAAGCCGCTCGTTACTATCGAAGAGATGATGGATCGGCTTGCTAAGCGTGTGCAGAGCGCGATGACGCTCTCGTTTAAGGAATTCGCTGGAACGTCAAAGAAAAAAGTCGAAGTCATCGTCTCGTTCCTCGCCCTCCTCGAGCTTGTGAAGCAGGGTGCGGTTGCTGCCGAGCAGCTCGACGCTCATGGCGATATCCGCATCAGCACCACCCAATCTAATTCCGTCCCGCGCTACGAATAACATTCCCCAAGAGAAAACATTGCTCCAGAGGGTTTGCACGGCTACAATAGGGCTATGCTTAGTCCTAGAGTAGCCATAGAAGCGCTCCTTTTCGCTTCCGGAGAGCCTTTCGAAAAGAAGCGTCTTTTGGTTCTCCTTGAACTCACACAGGCGGAACTCACGTCCGCACTCGAAGATCTAGCGAATTCACTCACCGGACGGGGTATTTCGCTCATAGAATCTGATACGGAGGTGGAATTGCGTACTGTTCCCGAGGCAGCTCTGCTTCTGAAAAAGTTCCGCGAGAGCGAGCTCGCGCGCGACCTTGGGAAAGCGAGTCTCGAGACGCTCGCAGTTGTTGCATATCAGAAGGGTGCAACACGCGGCGAAGTCGATTGGGTGCGGGGGGTCAATTCTTCGGCATCACTTCGTACGCTTCTTTTGCGCGGGCTGATCGAGGGCAGGGAAGACCTGAAGGATCGACGGCGCGTATGCTACGAGCTCACGATCGAGACGCTCGCACACCTCGGTTTGGGCCGCATTGAGAACCTTCCACGCTACAGGGAGCTCGCGTCCGGTGTCGCAGCGGTTGTGCAAGACGAAAGAACGAATGCGGACACGGCCGAATCTGCGTCATACTAGATACTATGGATACCGCCGAACTCCAGAAGATTGCTGAGCACTCACGCTCGATGCGCGAAATAGGCATAGGACTCGTCATCGCATCGGTCATTCTCGCATTCTTTCTTTTCATACCACTCACGTATAACAAGACGTCACCCTCGGTAGTCCTTGTTGCGACGTCCACCGTACCAAATGCATTCGTACCAATCTCTCTTGAGGCGGATGCCGCTATTGTCTACGATCTCGCGACGGGAGAGACGATCTATGGAAAAAATATTGATGCACAACTCCCGCTTGCCTCGCTCACGAAATTGCTCACCGTCTATGCCGCTCTTGCCGAACTCCCACCAAATACGCCCGTGACTATTTCTAGAGACGCCTCCCAGTTGGAAACGCCCCGGGCCTTCCGGGAAGGGCAGACATTTTCGCTCTCGGATCTCGCGCGCCTTACGCTGACGGCCTCGTTGAACGATGGTGCCGCCGCAATCGCTGAAGCGACTGCTGCGCGCGGGAATCGCTCACAGAGCGAAACGCTCGCGCTCGCCGCTGCCGCACTTGGCCTCTCGCAGACCTACGCGGTCAACGGGAACGGCCTGGACGTGAATACGGCGCTCTCTGGAGGGTACGGTTCCGCTCAGGATCTCGCGCGTCTATCGGGCGCCTTAGTCGATCTGGTGCCCGAGATCGCGGCGGCGACTACCCTGAAATCCGCCTATGCTGTTTCGATGGGCGGTACCGCGTACAATGTGAAGAACACCGATCCGATCGTGGATGAGATCCCGCATCTGCTCCTCTCGAAAACCGGCTATACTGACCTTGCTGGCGGCAATCTGGCGCTCGTCTTTGATGTCGGTATCCAGCATCCTATTGCGATCGTCATTCTTGGTTCAGGAGCGAAATCGCGCTTCACCGACGGTTCTGCGCTCGTCGCCGCCACGTTTGCCCACTTCGCGGACATCGCTACACTATGATCAGCACTGCCGCAAGAGTCCTTATCCCGTCCGCAACCGCCTTTGCGCTCGGCATTGTATTTGCACCGTTCCTCGCGGGAGTCCTTTACAAGACGAAGGCATGGAAGAAGCGCGCAGGGAAGGGCAATGGCATCGGTGGTGGTGGCACGCCGATTTTCGACGAACTCCACAAGGAGCGCGAGGTCTCGACGCCGCGCATGGGGGGCATTCTTATTTGGGCTTCCGTACTTGCAACCGCATTTTTCTTCTGGATTTTCGCGCAATCGTTGGATACGTACTGGTCTGCGCTTGATTTCGTGAATCGCCGTGAGACGTGGTTGCCGCTCTTTGCGCTGGCGGCAGGCGCCATCGCAGGGCTCATTGATGACTTTCTTGAAATAACAAATGGGAATGGCGGACTCTCTCTCGCACGGCGACTTTCCATAGTCGGGGTAATCGGGCTCGTAGCAGGGTGGTGGTTCTACGCGAAGCTCGGCGTCACCACAGTCGGCATTCCCTTTGCGGTCCCGCTTTCGCTTGGGTGGGTTATCATTCCATTTTTTGCGCTTGTGACGGTGGCGATTTATGCCGGAGGCACCATCGACGGACTTGATGGGCTTGCCGGAGGCGTCTTCGCGATTATTTTCATGGTATATACGGGCATCTCCTTCGGGGCAGGGCAGGCGTCGCTCGCGGCGTTTACCGCGACAGTCGCGGGAGCGACGCTCGCGTTCCTGTGGTTCAATATCCCGCCGGCGCGATTCTATATGTCTGAGACCGGCAGCATGGCTCTTACGCTCGCGCTCGCAATGACGGCTTTTTCCTCTGACGCGCTTGCAGATGGCGTCGGCGTATTCGTCCTGCCGCTCATCGCACTCCCGCTCACGTTGACCGTCATCACGACGGTACTGCAGGTATTCTGGAAAAAAGTATTTCATAGGAAATTGTTCCGCGTCGCGCCCATCCACCATCATTTCGAGGCGCTTGGCTGGCCGGCCGCGAAAGTGACGATGCGCTATTGGGTCATCACCATCATTGCGGGCGTTCTCGGTCTCGCTATCTCCCTTCTCGCACGTGTACCATGAGACACGTCTCGGGTGATCGAATGTTTTTCATGCTCGTGCTCTCGATATCGCTCGCTGGCCTAGCGATTTTTTCGTCTGCGGCGCTCGGTCTCCTCGCGCGCGAGAGCAGTTCAGTCTCGCGGAATATTCTGCTTCAGGCAGGCATGGGGCTTGGATTCGGATTCGGCGCTCTCTTTGTAGTGCGTGCCGTGCCCCTTACCTGGTTGAAGCGCTCAGCACCATATATGTATGTCGCCTCACTTCTCTTTACCGCCCTCGTATTTGTGCCTGGCATCGGATTCCACTCAGGCGGCGCTACTCGCTGGATTGACTTAGGATTCACGACGGTGCAGCCGGCCGAATTCTTGAAAATCGGTTTCGTACTCATGCTTGCGTGGTGGCTCGCGCCGAGGGCGCGTGAACTCAAGAATCCAAGGAAGGGACTCCTGCCATTCGCAGTGATTCTCGCGGTACCGGCCCTCCTCCTCCTCGCACAACCGAACACGTCGACCGCCTTTCTCATTATTTTTACCGGTGCGATCATGTACTTCACTGCAGGTGCGCCGTGGCGCGACGTGGGAGTCCTCATGCTCGGGAGCATTCTCGTGATCGGCGGCATTATTGCGGTGCGGCCGTATGCGATCGAACGCATCAAGACCTATGTGAACCCTTCAGAACAATCTTTGGGGAGCGGCTATCAGATTCAGCAGTCATTGATCGCAATCGGTTCGGGCGGTCTGCTAGGTCGAGGATTCGGCCAGAGTGTCGAAAAGTTTAATTATCTGCCGGAACCGGAAGGAGATTCCGTCTTTGCCGTCTTTGCGGAGGAGACGGGATTTGTTGGCGCGGTACTCTTGCTTGCGCTCCTTATCGCACTTGTCGCGCGCGGGCTCGTCATAGCGGGGAATTCTTGCGATCTCTTCGGCGGACTCGTCGCGCTCGGTTTCTCTGCACTTATCATGCTGCAGGTTCTCATTAATATTTCTGCAATGCTCGGGATCATTCCACTCACCGGTTTGCCATTGCCATTCGTCTCTCACGGCGGCACTGCGTTGCTCGCTGTTCTTGTCATGTGCGGCTGCATACTGAACGTCGCCGCCCATCGGAAGGTGTGAAGCTGATATAGTTGTACTCATGACGATTGCGTTTACTGGTGGAGGTAGCGGAGGGCATTTCTATCCGATCATCGCGATCGCCGAAGCTCTACATGATCTCGTGCGTGAACGGCGGCTCATTGAACCGCGATTGTATTACCTTGCACCGGATGCCTTCGATAAAAATGCGCTTTTTGAAAACAGCATCGTACACATCCGCATTCCCGCAGGGAAGATTCGTCGCTACCATTCGATACGAAATGTGACGGATGTGTTCGTCACGCTCGCGGGGACCCTATCGGCGCTGGTAGTGCTCCTTCGCCTCTATCCCGATGTTGTGCTGAGCAAAGGCGGTTTCGGCAGCATTCCGACCGTCCTCGCCGCACGCCTGCTACGCATCCCGATTATTATCCATGAGTCAGACTCAAAGCCGGGTCGCGCCAATTTGTTTGCAGCGAAGTTCGCGGCGAAGATCGCGGTCTCCTTCGATAGCGCAGCTTCATTCTTCCCAAAGCAGGTTCAAAATAGAATCGCCCGCACCGGTATCCCGCTCCGCAAGGCGCTCATGCGAACTGAACCCGAAGGCGCTCGACAATACCTCGGACTCGAAACAGGCGTACCGACTATTCTGATCCTTACCGGTTCGCTAGGTGCGCAACGCATCAATGAAACTATTCTCACTGCACTGCCGACGCTTGTCTCGTTTGCAAACGTTATTCATCAGACCGGACAGATTCATTTCAAGAATGTGGAAGCGGTTTCGAAGGTAGTGCTCGCGAACAATCCGCAGAGAAGCCGCTATCATCCGTTCAATTTCCTTTCCGAGGTCTCGCTGCAGCGTGCGGCTGGCGCCGCAGACGTGATCATCTCACGGGCAGGTGCCACGTCGATCGCTGAAATCGGCCTGTGGAGGAAGCCGACGATCCTCATACCGATCCCAGAATCAGTGAGCCATGATCAGCGGAGCAATGCGTATGCATATGCGAAGACTGGTGCCGCAGTCGTGCTCGAAGAAGAGAATCTGACGCCGCATCTCCTCGCATCGGAAGCCGAGCGCATTGTGACAAATGTAGAAATCGCAGCACGCATGAGCGCCGGAGCGATCGGCTTCGCCGACCCGGACGCTGCACGCGTCCTCGCTGGCGCAGTGCTCGATATTGCCCTCACGCACGAAGTATGAGCGCCGTCGTCACACGCTTCGCTCCGTCGCCAACCGGCCTCCTGCATGCCGGTAATTATCGTACGGCCGTGTTCGCGTATTTGTTTGCAAAGCACTACGACGGTTCATTTATCCTACGCATTGAAGATACGGACAGAGAGCGCTCGAAGCCGGAATACGAAGCGAATATTTTAGAAGCGCTTGCGTGGCTTACGTTAGCTGCTGACAAGCAGTATCGCCAGAGCGAACATCGAGCTCGACACCGTGCACTGCTTGAAAAGCTCATCGCCGATGGAGCAGCGTATGTCTCTAAAGAAATACCGAAGAATCCTGGCGATAAGGAAGAGGTCATTCGTTTTAAGAATCCAAAGGGTGCTGTCACGTTTGCGGACGTTATTCGCGGCGAGATCACGATGGGCGTGAGTGATCTTGGCGATTTCATCATCGCGCGTTCTTTGGATGAGCCGATTTTCCACTTCGCGGTTGTTGTAGATGATGCCGATGAGCATGTGACACATGTCATTCGTGGCGAGGATCACATCTCAAATACGCCACGGCAGATACTTATTCAGCGCGCTCTCGGATTCGTCGAGCCTATCTATGGGCACTTGCCGCTCATTCTCTGTAATGATCGCACGAAGCTCTCCAAGCGCAAGGGCGCGAAGGCGCTTACTGAATATCGCGACCTCGGTATATTGCCTGAGGCGATGCTCAACTATCTAGCATTTCTTGGGTGGAATCCAGGCGATGAACGCGAGTATCTTTCACAGGATGAATTAGTAAAGGACTTTGACCTTCTCCGCGTACATAAGGGGAGTGCCATCTTCGACGAGACAAAACTCTTTTCCGTGAATCAACACTGGATGCGTACACTATCGGATGCTGAGTTCATCATGCGCGGGCAACTTGTTGCTCAGGATGAGGAAGCGCTGCGGAAGGCTATACCACTCTTGAAAGAACGTGCGCACACGTTTGGCGAAGCGCGCGAAATGTTGTCCGGCGAGCTCGGCTGTCTCTTTATGGAGCCAACTATTACGCGCAGTAAACTGGTCGAAAAGGAACCGGCGGCGGCACAGCAGGCTGGAATGACCAAATCAGCCCTCGAAGGCCTTTTAGAGCCCATAAAAGCACTCTCAGAAGGAGTTACAGCTAAAGCAGTAAAGGAGGTCGTTATGCCGCTCGCTGATGCCGAGGAGACGAAAGGGAAGGGGGGTCGCGGAGGCGTTCTCTGGCCGCTACGGTACGCCCTTTCCGGGCAAGAGCGATCGCCCGATCCCTTCACGCTCATAGCGATTCTTGGTCCTAAAGAATCAATTTCGCGGATTCAGAAAGCAATTGCTATACTTGAGTAATGACGCGCGCCAGTTCCGTTCGATTACTTCTTATTTTCATTTTTAGCACGGGAATTGTGTTCGGTACACACTCACTCGCGCGCGCTGACAGCGCCACCGATATTCAGTCCAAGATCGATGCGAACAAGCAGCAGCGTGCGGCGCTTGAAGCCGAGATCGCTGCATTCCAGAAACAACTCGACGCGATCGGTACAAAGAAAAATACACTGCAATCAGCCGTAAGTTCGCTCGCTCTCGCGCAGAAGCAGCTCACAACACAGATTCAGGTCACACAAAATAAAATTTCATCCGCAAATTTACAGATTCAACAGCTGTCACTGTCTATTGGTGATAAAGAAGATTCCATCGATACGGACAAAAGCGCGATCGCAAAAGCGCTTCAGAGCATCGAAGAGGGCGGACAGGTACCGCTCATCGTCGGACTTGTGTCCAGTGATTCTTTTGGCGAAGCATGGCAGGTAATCGATGAGGCAGCGCAGTTCAATCGCGCACTATCGAGTAATATCAACGATCTTCGCTCGGCGCGCATCGTGTTGTCGACGAATCGCGATCAAGTGGCGACAGAGAAGGCGAAGCTTGTCACGTTACAGAATGACCTCACGTTGCAGAAGCGTTCGGTAGATGCGAATAAAACAGCACAGCAACAGTTACTCACGCAGACAAAAAATCAGGAGGCTAACTATCAAGCATTAATTGTGCAAAAAATTGCTGCTGAAAAAGCATTCGAGCAGGAATTAGTCAACCTGCAAGGCCAGTTAAATCTCATCGTACACCCAGGACTTCTGCCGAAGGTTGGCACGGGTGTTCTGTCGTGGCCGTTTCCGAACGCATTCATGAGCAATTGCGTGCAGCGCAGCAGCGTGTTTGGTAACTCATTTTGTATCAGTCAGTATTTTGGCAATACACCATTTTCTACGGCGAACCCGCAGGTATATAACGGCGGCGGCCACAACGCGATCGATATTGCGGCACCGATCGGCACTGCCGTTACGGCAGCCCTCTCGGGTACGGTGCTTGATACTGGCAACACTGATCTCGTGAAAGGCTGCTATTCATTTGGAAAATGGGTAATGATTCAGCACGGCAACGGCATCAACACGCTCTACTCCCATCTTTCATCTATTGATGTCGCACGAGGGCAGACTGTCGCAACTGGCCAGATACTTGGTCTGTCGGGCATGACGGGTTACGCGACTGGACCGCATCTCCATTTTGGTGTGTATGCGACCGAAGGTACGAAGATAATGAGATTGCGCGATTTCCGTGGTACTGCCAAAGGCTGCGCTGATGCGACCATGCCGGTAGCCATTTTGTCGGCTTATTTGAATCCTCTTTCGTATCTCTAGATCCTGATCGCAAAAATCTCGCATACACAAGATAAAATACCACGTAGACATTCAGTATGTCGGCTGTATAAATGTATGTCTACTTTTGTGAAATTGATGGGAGTTTTGCGAGTGAGAGAGACAACCTCATAACGCATTAGTGCATATTATTGTATAAATCGCTCGGACGATATCACGTTCAGGAGATACCCGTTTGTCGTTATCAGTTCACAGCAAATCATGCAGTCAGACTTATCCCCATAAGAAATATATGTGATGGATACACGCGCAGTTGCTCTGACGTATACTATATATGGCAATACATCGATTACTAATTCCTAGCTAATTAACCGTCGCGCTCATGTCCAAAACCATTCGCATCATTACGACCAGCCTCTTTATGGTTGTGTTCTTTTTTGGATCTGGAGCTGCTCCTGCGCACGCTGCGCTTAGCGCCGTCCAAGTCAACGCTGTCATGTCGTTCCTGCAATCTTTTAATGCTTCTCAGTCGGTGATAACGAATGTGGAGAGGGCGCTTGTCGGAGGTACGGTGTCAGGCGGGACGGTGTCATCCGGAGGTGTTGCGTCAGGCAGTTTTACCGCGAGCATGAGCACGGGCTCTCAATCGGACAACCCGGTGCCTACACTTGTGTCTATTTCAAGTTTGCCGTCGCCTTTGAAGTCTAAGAGCGGAGATCTAACCTTTACGTTAAACGGCACGAACTTTATTTCTGGGATACCGACAGGGGATGAAGTAGGGCAAAAATATGTCGCCGGCACCGGATCTCAGGTATATATCGATGCTGAAGGCGCTGGAACGGAATTCGTGAATTCTACGGAGTTGACGGTGCGCACACTTAATTCGCAGAACGTATATTTAGCTCCTGGTACACATGTGATCAAAGTCGTTAACCCTGCTCCTGGTGGCGGAACCTCAAATATGCTGACCTTTGTTGTGGCGGATGCGGAAATTATCAGACTCGGGTTTCCCGCAGACTTGCGCGCGGAGGCGAACGCGAACATCGTTGTTCCGGTAACGGTCAGCGATCTGGCGCCCGTCGAGGCCGGTGGGGGTTCGCTATCCATCGAGTTCGATCCAGCGGTAATAACCTTGACTGGTGCATCGACCGTTGGGACTATTGCGGCAGGTTATTTTTCGGGCGCGTATTCTCCGGCGTCGGGGAAATTGAACGTCGCTTTCTTCGGTGACCCTCCCTTGACCGGGAGCGGAACACTTCTCAATCTCCTTGGGCGCGCGGTTGCAAATGGAACGAGCCAACTGCATTGGGGATCGCGATCGAGCTTCGTTAAAGGAGATCTTGTTGTTACGGATGGTACATTCACCGTCGGGCCGGTTACAGTCGCCGTGACAAGCGTCTCTCTCAATGAATCGACGCGTACCCTCACGGTGGGGAATACCGATCAACTTACCGCCACGGTTCTGCCGTCAAACGCTACCAACAAAGCAG